>UEXM01000025.1_pt1 | contig 182917 bp, 193 predicted proteins | sample 1796661 | NCBI WGS metagenome assembly UEXM01 (sample SAMEA4772469, study PRJEB27181) | metagenome | reverse complement strand
CTCCGGCCCCAGCAGCAGGACCCCTATTCGGTGTTCACGCCCTTCTCCCGCCGCTGGCGCAGCTGGATCGATGAAACCCAACCCACCCTGTTCGCAGCCCTCTCGCCCCGGAGTGACGCACTCAAGCCGCAACAATACGACCGCATCCCGGCCGGCTTCGAAAACGCACCGCCGGCGCTTGTGGCAACCGGTGAACACGCCGCGCACGACCAGCTCGAAGCGTTTCTCAACGAGCGTGGCGGCAACTACCGGGACGATCGCGACTTTCCGGCCGTCGACGGCACCAGCCAGCTGTCCCCTTACCTGGCCGCCGGCATCCTGTCCGGCCGCCAATGCCTGATCACAGCCCGCCAGGCCCAGGGCGCCGGCGGCAACCAGGAGGGCCTGAGCACCTGGGTCAACGAAATCGCATGGCGCGACTTCTACATCCACATCCTCTACCACTACCCCCGCGTTAGCATGCACCGGGCCTTCAAACCCGAAACCGAACAGCTGGCCTGGAACACCCCCGGCGAGCACTTCGAGGCCTGGAAAACCGGCCACACCGGCATCCCCATCGTCGATGCCGCCATGCGCCAGCTCAACCAGACCGGCTGGATGCACAACCGCCTGCGCATGATCACAGCCATGTTCCTGACCAAGAACCTGTTCATCGACTGGCGCCTGGGTGAAGCCTACTTCATGTCAAGACTGGTCGACGGCTTCCTTGCGTCCAACAACGGCGGCTGGCAATGGAGCGCGTCCACCGGCACCGACGCCGCCCCCTATTTCCGGGTCTTCAACCCGGTGACACAGAGTGAGCGATTTGATCCGAAAGGCGAGTTCATCCGGCACTGGGTGCCGGAATTGCAGCAACTGGACAACAAACGCATCCACGATCCCGGCAAAGGCGGGGTGATTCCGAAAGGGTATCCGAGGCCGATTGTGGACCTGAAAGAGAGCCGAAAAGAGGCTATCGCCAAGTTTCAGGCGCTGAAGGACTGACACGTCCACAGGTGCGAAAAACAGGAGGAATAGTGCACGGTGTCAGGTCGGGCGCGGAGTGGGGAGACCTTTTCTGACGGGACAAAGATGTCTGAGCGAAGCGAGTTCTTTTCCCATAAGAAAAGGTCTCCCCACTGCGGGCCCGCTCCCCGGGGCCGGACCCGCTTAACCACAAACAGGGCACCCGGGATCACGGGCCAGCTTCATCTCCCGCCACTCCATCCGCCAGGCATCCAGAATCAGCAACCGCCCCACCAGCGGCCGCCCCACCCCGGAGATCACCTTGACCGCCTCCATCGCCTGACTGGCCCCGATCATCCCCACCAACGGCCCGATCACACCGGCCTCCGAACAGGACAGATCCTCATTGCCCTGCTCCGGATACAGACAGTGATAGCAGGGACTCTCCGGATTGCGGGCATCGTAAACTGAGAGCTGCCCCTCACCACGAATCGCGGCACCGGACACCAGCGGCACCCTGGCGGCAACGCAGGCCCGGTTCAGGGCAAAACGGGTGGCGAAGTTATCCGTGCAGTCCAGTACCAGGTTCGCCTCGCTCACCTGTTGGACCAATTCTTTACTTTCCAGACGCCGGGTAACAACCGCCACCGACACCAGCGGATTGATCCGGCGCACCCGATCCGCCAGGCTCTCGGCCTTACCGGATCCGAGCTGATCGTGACTGAAGGCCACCTGGCGCTGCAGGTTGGCCAGCTCGATGGCGTCATCGTCCACCAACGTGAGATGACCCACGCCCGCGGCACCCAGGTACAGGGCTACCGGGCAACCCAGACCGCCGGCACCCACCACCAGGACGCGGGCGGATTTCAGCTTTTCCTGACCGGCAACGTCAAACGCCGGCATCAGAATCTGCCGGCTGTAGCGCATCAGTTCTTCATCGCTGAGCATCGACCACCTCTATATGCTGAAAATACGGGTTTGCTGAAACCCCGACGAACCCTGACCCGGCGTCATCCGCGATCAGCCCCGGCCCGGCCACTGCCCCAGCGTCAGCCGGTCACGCTGACCATAGTCCCTTCGCGTTTCGACGGCAGCCAGCCCCGCTTGCAGAAACAGATCCCGTACCGCCTCACCCTGATCGTAGCCGTGCTCGATGACCAGCCAGCCGGTATCATTCAGCCACTCCGGACTGGCCGCGACAATGGTGCGGATATCGTCCAGACCATCATCACCGGCAACCAGCGCCGTCGCCGGCTCAAACCGCACGTCACCCTCACCCAGATGATGATCACTGCTGGCAATGTACGGAGGATTGGACACGATCAGGTCAAAGCGCCCCGGCGGCAGACTCTCGAACCAGTGGCTCAATACCACGGAGACCGGCAAGCCCAGGCGCCCGGCGTTGTCAGTGGCAAGCTCGACCGCGGCCGCCACCGCATCGCACGCCAGTACCTGCCAGCCCGGGCGCTCACTGGCCAGCGCCAGTGCGATAGCGCCGGTTCCTGTCCCCAGGTCCAGCACCCGTGCAGATGGCGGGAGCGACAACCCCAGCGCAGCCTCCACCAGGCATTCGGTGTCCGGGCGGGGAATCAGAGTGGAGGCATTGACCTTCAGGGGCAGTGACCAGAACTCCTGCTCGCCCAGCAGGTGGGCCACCGGATGGCCGCAGGCTCGCTGGTGCACCAGCGCCTCAAAGCGCCGGGCCTCGCTTGCCGTCACCTGACGCTCCGGCCAGGCCCGAAAGCCGGTACGGGACAGCCCGGTCACGTAACTCAGCAGCAGCTCCGCATCCAGTCGCGGAGATTCTCCGGCAATGGCCACGGTCGCCCTGCGGAGCAAAGCGTCACAGGTGAGCGATGGCTCACTCATCAGACAACGATGCCAGCAGTTCGGCCTGATGCTCCTGTTGCAGGGGTACCACGACCGCGTCCAGATCACCGGAAACCACCTCGTCCAGCTTGTACAGCGTGAGGTTGATACGGTGGTCGGTCACCCGCCCCTGGGGGAAATTGTAGGTGCGGATGCGTTCGGACCGATCACCACTGCCCACCAGACTCTTGCGGGTTTCCGCCATGGATTTCTGCTGGCGTTCGGTTTCCGCGTTCTGCAGGCGAGACGCCAGCAGACTCAGGGCCTTGGCGCGGTTCTTGTGCTGGGAGCGCTCCTCCTGGCATTCCACCACGATGCCTGTGGGCAGATGCGTGATGCGGATGGCGGAATCGGTTTTGTTGACGTGCTGACCACCGGCGCCGGAAGAACGGAAAGTGTCCACTCTCAGATCGGCCTTGTTGATGTCAATCGCCTCGGCCTCGTCGGCCTCCGGCATGACCGCCACGGTGCACGCCGAGGTGTGAATACGCCCCTGGGACTCGGTTTCGGGTACCCGTTGCACCCGGTGCGCACCCGACTCGAACTTCAGCGCGCCGTAAACCCCAGCGCCGGCTACCCGAGCAATCACTTCTTTATAACCACCGTGTTCTCCGTCGCTCTCGCTGATCACTTCCACCTGCCAGCGATGGCGCTCGGCGTAGCGCAGATACATCTTGAACAGATCACCGGCAAAAATCGCGGCTTCGTCACCGCCGGTGCCGGCCCGAATCTCCAGAAACACGTTCTTGCCGTCGTTAGGGTCTTTCGGCAGCATCAGGCGCTGTAGCTCTTCGTCCAGCTCGTCGGTTTTCTGCTCCGCCAGCGCCAGCTCTTCCTCGGCCATTTCACGCATGTCAGCGTCGCCGTCACGAGCCAGTTCACGGGCTTCCTCGATGTCCGCCAGCGACGACTTCCAGGCTTGAAAACACTGCACAATCGGTTCAATCTCGGCAAATTCCTTGGACAGCTCGCGGAATTTGTCCTGGTTGGAAATGACGCCGGCATCGCTCAATAACGCGCTGACTTCCTCGAAGCGGTCGGACAGCTGCTCAAGGCGGTTCTGGATCGATGGTTTCATAGTTTTTCCGGGGTGGTGGCGTCGGCGTCCTGGGCATCCAGCTGATGCAACTCTCTCAGCCACTCGGTCACTTCACTGCGACCTTCGGTTGTTGCCTTGCGAACCTGAATGGACGGTTCGTGGAGGAATTTGTTGGTGAGACCACGGGCAAGACCGCGCAACACGGTCTCCGGATCGGTGCCGTTACGCAGCGCTCGCAGTGCTTTCTCGGTTTCCAGGTCACGCAGGGATTCCGCGCGCTGACGGAACTGTTTCAGTGTGGAGACCGCATCCAGAGCCCGCAACTGGCTCAGGAAATCCTGCACACCGTCGGTCACCAGATTCTCGGCTTCTCTCGCGGCACCCTCGCGGGAGCGGATGTTTTCTTCGATCACCTGGCGCAGGTCATCCACGGTGTAGAGATACACATCGGCCAGAGACGCCACTTCCGGCTCGATATCCCGCGGCACGGCGATATCCACCATGAAGTAGGGCCGATGCTTACGCTTCTTCAGTGCCCGCTCGACCGCACCCTTGCCAAGGATGGGCAGTGGGCTGGCCGTGGAGGAAATGATGATGTCCACATCTTTCAGGTGATCGGAGATTTCCGACAGCAGAATACCCTTGCCGCCACGGGACTCGGCCAGGGCCTGGGCGCGCTCCAGTGTGCGGTTGGCCACCAGAAAATCTTTCACTCCTGCGTCCGCCAGGTGGCGGGCAACGAGCTCGATGGTCTTGCCGGCGCCAATCAGTAACGCCTTGTTGCGGGACATGTCGGCGAAAATATGATGCGCCATGCTCACCGCGGCATAGGCCACCGACACCGGGTTCTCGCCAATGGCAGTCTGGGTGCGTACCCGCTTGGCCACCGAGAACGTGTGCTCGAACAGGCGGGAGAGGAAAGCGCCACTGGCACCGTGCTCACGGGATAGGGAGTAGGCATCTTTTAACTGGCCCAGGATCTGCGGCTCGCCGAGCACCATGGAATCCAGCCCGGCCGCCACCCGCATCATATGCCGAACGGCATCGCCATCACGGTGCAGATAGAGGGCCTGCTCAAGCTCGGAGGCGTCCATGTCATGGAAACCGGCCAGCCAGCGCAGTATCACCGGCGCGCACTCGTCATCGCCGGCAATGTAGAGCTCGGTGCGGTTGCAGGTGGACAGGATGGCCGCTTCGCTGGCCCCGCACATGGCGCGGAGTTCCGAGAATGCTTCCGCCATGCGCTCCGGGGTGAACGCAACGCGCTCACGCAATTCCACCGGAGCGGTGCGATGATTGATTCCCAGCGTTACCAGAGCCATGTCAGGTATGAGTAGCCTTTTATCAGAGTATGTATGTTACGCGCATTTTACCGAGCCGGCGTCACCGTCGCCACCCAAAACCCCCGTCAGTTCGGGAAGTGCTGACAGGTTGGGCAATATCAGGAGCTTGTGCCATCATAGGGCCTTGGCACTGCATGGTCGCCTGTACAGGAGGCTGACCGTCTCAGATGCGTGGTTTACAGGATACGGGATGTTGCATGCATAGATCTGCACGGATTTATCTTTCCTGCCTTTTCGGGCTGTCTCTCACCGGTTGCGCAGCCCTGAGCGGAGCGCCGGACGAACCCGCGGTCAGCGAGAAAGACACCCCGACGGAAGCCGCCTCCATCGAGCCCGAAATCCGCTACGCCGATTTTGAGCCAGAGGTGCTTTATCTGCTTTTGTCCGGTGAAATTGCGGCCCAGCGTGGACGCTACGACGTCACCCTGGTGAACTACCTCAATGCCGCCAAGCAGTCCCGTGACAAGGCAGTGATCGAGCGCGCCATGCGAATCGCCCAGTCGCTGAACGCTGACAACGCGCAGCGCCAGCTCGCCAGCCTGTGGCTGGACGTGGAGCCGGACAACCTGCAGGCGCACCGGGTTGCCGCCATTCAGGCCATCAAGCAAAACGATCTGCAAACGGCCATCGGGCACATGGAGCGGATCATGGATCTGGGCGGAGACGCCGATTTTGACAGCCTTGCGGCCATGGCCACCAACCTGCCCCCGGAGCAGCAGCAGGAACTGCTCACACTCTATGAACAGATGGCGGAGCGCCACCCGCAAACCCCGGAACTGGAGTACAGTACCGCGCTTCTGCTGAAAGTCACCAACCAGCCGAAACGGGCGCTGGCACGGATTGAAACCCTGCTGGAGCGCGAACCCAACTTCCAACCTGCCATCATCCTGAAAGGCGACCTGCTGTATCAGGTGGGCGACCGGCGTGATGCACTGGACCACCTGCTGGTCAACACCCGGCGCTTCCCGGAAAACCGCCAGATGGGCACACTGTACGGCCGCATGCTGATCGGCGAGGGTGAGCTGCAGGCGGCGCAGGACGAATTCAACCGGCTGATGAAGCGCTTCCCCAACGCCCCCGGCCTGCGCCTGTCTCACGCGCTGGTCGCGCTGGAGAACGGCCAGACCGAACTGGCACGCAACGACCTGACCCGGTTGATTGAACAGGGCCACCACGCCAACGAAGCCCACTATTACCTGGGGCGGATCGCTGACGAAGACAACCAGCCCGAGCAGGCCATCGGCTATTACCGCAGTGTGGAAGAAGGCAACTACTACTTTCCGGCACTGGCCCGGGCCAGTGCGTTGCTGGCCGAGCAGGGTGAGCTGAACTCGGCGCTGGAGGACATCCGCACATTGCGCCAGTCCAACCCCGAACAGGCCGAGAATTTCTGGCTGCTGGAAGTCAACCTCCTGCTGGACCAGGAACAGCAGGCGGCGGCCCTGGACAGTGCCACCGATGCGCTGGACTCTTATCCGGGCAACGTCAGAATCCGCTATGCCCGCGCCATGCTGTTCGACAGCCTGGACTCACCGGACAAGGCCGCGGAAGATCTGCGCCGGATCATCGAGGAGGAACCGGACAACGCCGTTGCGCTCAACGCTCTCGGTTATATCCTGTCCACTCGCACCGACCGCCTCGACGAGGCGCGTACGTTCATAGAGCGCGCCCTGACCCTGGATCCGGAAAACCCCGCAATACTCGATAGCATGGGCTGGGTGCTGTTTCTGCAGGGACAACAACAGGAAGCGCTGGCCTACCTGTCCGAGGCCTGGGCAGCTTATCCGGACCCGGAAGTGTCAGCCCACTATGGCGAGGTCCTCTGGACCACCGGTGCCGAAGATCAGGCCCGGATCATCTGGAAGGAAAGCATCGATGTGGACCCGGATCATCCGGTACTGATTGAAACCATCCAGCGGCTGACCGGAGAACAACAACCGTGAGCCTGCTCAGACCTCGACTGCTTGTGCTGGCGGCCAGCGTACTGCTGCTCGGTGCCTGTACCACCATTCAGCTGGAACCCCTGCCCGAGGGCCTGACCGACCAGCACCCCGCTGACTGGAGCGAGCGCAGCGAGCAGCTCAAACTCTTTAACGCCTGGCAACTGAGCGGCAAGCTGGCGGTGAAACAGCCGTCAGACAGCGGCACGGCCATTATCAACCACTGGATCCAGGAGCGGGATGCCTACGATCTGGAACTGTCCTCGTCGTTTCTCGGCATGGGCCGAACCAGCCTGCAAGGGGTTCCGGGCTTCATCTCCCTGACCCTACCGGATGGCGAGACCTATCGCTCCGGCGACCCGGAGGCACTGATCCAGGCGGCGACCGGCTGGCAGTTGCCGATCGACAGCCTGGTGTGGTGGATTCGCGGCCTGCCCGGGCCCGACGGCGATTTCCGCCTGCTGTTTGACGACAGCAGCCAGCTCGCCATGATTCGCCAGCAAGGCTGGGAGATCCGTTATGATCGGTGGCAATCCTTCATCACCGGCTATCCCGAACTGCCCGCCCGCATCACCGCGGTCAAGGACGACAAGCGCGTCAGAATGGTGGTGACGCGCTGGCAAGAGACCACGGAACAAGACCGGTGAACCCGTTTACCCTGCCCTCGCCGGCAAAGCTCAACCTCTGCCTGCACATCGTCGGGCGACGCCCCGACGGCTACCACGAGCTGCAGACTCTGTTCCAGTTCCTTGATTACGGTGACCACATCACGTTTGAACCGGCTGCGGGCGGTGAACCGGGGATACGGCTGAAAACGCCCATCCCCGGCGTTGCCGACGACGACAACCTGATCCTGCGGGCCGCTCGCCTGCTGGCCGGAAACCGCGAGCCCGACCTGCCCGGCATCGCCCTCTCGGTCAGCAAGCGCCTGCCCATGGGCGGCGGCCTCGGCGGTGGCAGCTCCAATGCCGCCACGGTACTGCTGGGACTGAACCACTACTGGCAACTGGGACACAGCCTCGACCAGCTGGCCGACCTCGGCCTGCAGCTGGGCGCCGACGTGCCGGTGTTCGTGCGCGGCCACGCCGCCTGGGGTGAAGGCGTGGGTGAAAGGCTGACTCCGGCCTCCCCGCCGCAGGACTGGTTTCTGGTTCTTAAACCCGCCTGCGATATAAACACCGGTAAGATTTTTTCCGAGCAAGGGTTGACAAGGAACACCCCTAGAATCAAAATAGCGCCCGCTTTTGAGGGAGACGCCTCGAGGTACCGAAACGACTGTGAGGATGTGGTTTGCGAACTGTATCCGGAGGTTAACCAGAGCCTGAAATGGCTTTCACAATTCGGACCTGCAAGATTAACCGGAACCGGGGCTTGCATATTTGGACGTTTCCCGACAGAATCCGCAACCCGGATTATCTGGGAAAGCAAACCCTCCGGCATCACGGGGTTCGTCGCTCAAGGGGTGAATGTTTCACCGCTTCACACAAAGCTGACAGAGCTGTAATGATGCCAAAAAAGCACGATACTGGGGTGTCGCCAAGTGGTAAGGCAACGGGTTTTGATCCCGTCATGCGCAGGTTCGAATCCTGCCACCCCAGCCACCTTTCTCCTGCTTCTTCTGAATCAAACGCTGATACCGCGAAGGATGCCGTCGTGTCCAAACTGATGATTTTCGCTGGCAATGCCAACCCTGACCTTGCCAAAGCTATTGCCCAGAAACTCCACATTCCCATGGGTCAGGCCACTGTAGGCCGGTTCAGCGATGGTGAAACCACCGTCGAGATCGATGAGAATGTCCGCGGCCATGATGTTTTCATCATTCAGCCCACCTGCTACCCCACCAACGACAACCTGATGGAACTGATCGTGATGGCCGACGCACTTCGCCGTGCCTCCGCAACACGCATCACCGCCGTTATCCCCTACTACGGATACGCTCGTCAGGATCGTCGCGTTCGCTCAACGCGGGTAGCCATCAGCGCCAAGGTCGTGGCCGACATGATTTCCAGCATCGGCGTGGACCGCGTGCTGACCCTCGACCTGCACGCTGACCAGATCCAGGGCTTCTTCGACATCCCGGTAGACAACATCTACGCTACCCCGGTGTTGCTTGAAGACATCGAGAAGCAGCGCTTCGAGAACTTTGTTGTGGTCTCCCCCGACGTTGGCGGCGTGGTTCGTGCGCGAGCCATTGCCAAGCGCCTCGACGACGCCGACCTCGCCATCATCGACAAGCGCCGCCCGCGAGCCAACGTGTCTCAGGTCATGCACATCATCGGTGACGTAAAAGACAAGACCTGTATCCTGGTGGACGACATCATCGATACCGCCGGCACCCTGTGCAAAGCCGCCAACGCGCTCAAAGAGCACGGCGCCGCGCGGGTTGTCGCCTACATTACCCACCCGGTGCTTTCCGGTCCGGCGATCGAGAACATCAATTCCTCCGAGCTCGACGAGCTGGTAGTCTGCGACACCATCCCACTGGGTGACAAAGCGAAGAATTGTGATAGAATCCGCGTCCTCAGTATGGCGGGTCTGCTCGCGGAATCTATTCGCCGCGTCAGCAATGAAGAATCCATCAGCGCCATGTTTGAGAACGTCTGAGCAGGATCTTTCTGTTTACTCAGACAAAACAAGCAGATACAGAATCGGGAGCCTGAACAGGCTCCCGATCCTTTTAGTCAGCCGAAGAAAATATTCCGAGGCTATTCAAAAATATCACCTGTCCAAACGCCTGGTCGCGGGCAGTTCAGGTGACGATCGAGGTACATATCATGTCCCAGGAATTTGTTATTGAAGCATTTCCTCGTGGCGATCAGGGGAGAGGTGCGAGCCGCCGCCTGCGTCGTGAGGAACGGAAAATCCCGGCCATCGTCTATGGCGGTAATAAAGAAGCGGTTTCCATCTCCATCTGGCACAACGAGCTGAAAAAGGCTCTGGAGAACGAGGCGTTCTTCTCCCACGTTCTGACCATTGAGCTGGACGGCAAGAAAGAAAGCGTGATCCTGAAGGATCTGCAGCGTCACCCGTACAAGCCGCTGCTGACCCACGCCGACTTCCTGCGCGTTGACAAGGATCACGAGATCCACGTCAACGTTCCGCTGCACTTCCTCAACGAAGACACTGCACCGGCCATCAAGCTTCAGGGCGGCGTTGCCAACCACCAGATCAACGAAGTGGAAGTGATCTGTCTGCCGCAGAACCTGCCCGAGTTCATCGAAGTGGACATGAGCACTGTCGAGATGGATCAGGTCGTGCACCTGAGCGATCTGAAACTGCCGAAAGGCGTCAAGGTTGCAGCTCTGCTTCAGGGTGAAGATCACGACCTGCCGGTTGTGGCGATCCACAAGCCGCGCGGCGCCAAGGCTGATGACGCCGAAGACGCTGCCGAAGGCGAGGAAGGCGAAGACAAGGAGTAATCGCTCCTGCTGTAATAAGGGCAACGGTGTATGGCTCAGGATATTGTCATGGTGGTCGGTTTGGGGAATCCCGGGGCTGACTACGAGAATACCCGCCATAACGCCGGCGCCCTGTTCGTCGAAGCTCTGGCCCGCGCTGCGGGCCAGACGCTCCGCCCAGAACGCAAATATCACGGGCTCTACGCCCGCATCCAGTGGCAGGGCCTCGACCTGCACTTACTGAATCCCTCCACGTTCATGAATCGCTCCGGTCTTGCCGTCAAGGCATTGGCGGACTTCTTCAAGATTCAGCCTGAACATATTCTGGTTGCCCACGACGAACTCGATATCCCCCCCGGTACCGCCAAATTAAAAAAGGGCGGAGGGCACGGCGGGCACAACGGCCTGCGGGACACCATTGCCCATCTGGGCAGCAACGACTTCCAGAGACTGCGCCTTGGCATTGGCCACCCCGGCGACAGCCGCAAGGTCACCGGCTACGTGCTTGGCCGCCTCGGCAAACAGGAAAGCGAAGAGCTCACCGCGGTGGTTGATGAGGTCCTGCGGGTTCTCCCGGATGCCGCCAGCGGCAAACTGGCCGCCGCGATGAACCGGCTGCACAGCTTCAAGCCGACCCCCTGACACATCCCCTTACTCGCTTACGCCCATCGACACCGGTATAATCCGGCCAAATTTTCCAGTACCAGCAGAGGCATTCCATGGGATTTAACTGCGGCATCGTCGGCCTTCCCAACGTCGGCAAATCCACCCTGTTCAACGCACTGACCAAATCCGGCATCGGCGCGGAAAATTTCCCGTTCTGCACCATTGAGCCCAATGCCGGTGTGGTGGCCATGCCCGACCCGCGCCTTACCAAACTGACCGAGATTGTGAAGCCTCAGCGAGTGGTGCCCACCACCATGGAGTTTGTCGACATTGCCGGTCTGGTTGCCGGTGCCTCCAAAGGCGAAGGCCTGGGCAACCAGTTTCTGGCCAACATCCGCCAGACCGATGCCATCGCTCACGTGGTGCGCTGCTTTCAAGACGGTAACGTCATTCACGTGGCCAACAAGGTGGATCCCGCCTCCGATATCGAGGTGATCAACACCGAGCTGGCCCTCGCTGACCTGGACACCGTGGAAAAAGCCATCAAGCGGGTTCAGCGCGTGGCCAAGAGCGGTGACAAGGACGCCAAGGCCCAGCTCGAGATGTTCGAGAAACTGCTGCCGGTGCTGAACGAGGGCAAACCCGTCCGCAGCATGAATCTCGACAAGGACCAGATGGCGCTGGTACGCGAGCTGTGCCTGCTAACCGTCAAGCCCACCATGTACATTGCCAACGTCAATGAGGAAGGTTTCGAGAACAACCCGCACTTGGATACCGTGAGACAGATCGCCGAATCCGAGAACGCCGTGGTGGTGCCCATCTGCAACAAGATGGAAGCCGAAATCTCCGAACTGGAAGACGAAGAGAAAGCCATGTTCCTGGATGAAATGGGCATGGAAGAGCCCGGGCTGGATCGCGTGATTCGTGCCGGGTATGGCCTTCTGGGCCTGCAGACCTACTTCACCGCCGGGGTAAAGGAAGTACGCGCCTGGACCGTCCGGATTGGCGCTACAGCGCCCCAGGGCGCCGGTGTGATCCACACCGATTTCGAGCGTGGTTTCATCCGCGCAGAAGTGGTCAGCTACGATGACTTCGTCCAGTACAACGGCGAGGCCGGTGCCAAGGATGCCGGCAAGTGGCGCCTGGAAGGCAAGGAATACATCATCAAGGATGGCGACGTCATCCACTTCCGCTTCAACGTGTAACTTTTCAGGAAAAAACGGCCGCCAAGCCTTGACAGGAAGAGCCCAAATACTGAAAATACGCGCCTCGTTCAGGGCGATGCCCGAAGCGAAATGGCAAGGTAGCTCAGTTGGTTAGAGCACAGCACTCATAATGCTGGGGTCGGCGGTTCGACTCCGCCCCTTGCTACCAGTATTCTCAAAGGGTTGCGGCTTATGTCGTGACCCTTTTTTTTGCCTCTGCGGGCATTTTGTGCCCAAACCGGAACTTCACCACGGCCACACCATCCGAATCCGGGCCGGTCTTTTCGGCAATCAATTCCACCGCTTTGACCAGCTCCGAAACTTCCGCCGCTGAGTAGTGGGTGGTGACCGATCCGCGCTTATGGCCCAGCAATTCGGCCCGCGTTTCTTCGTTCACCCCTGCCGCCCTCAGTCGTCGCCCGAAAGTATGGCGCAGGTCATGCCCTCGAACGTGGCTCAATCCGGCTTTCTTCCGACCTTTGCGCCATCCGTTGTTGAAGATGGACGCCACTGGCCTACACTGAAACGTGAACACCCGCTCCAGGTGGTTGCCGCGCTGGCGGTTTACCACAGCTCTCGCCGTTGCGTTCAGTACCACCAGCCGATCACAGCCGTTCTTCGTCACGCTGGCGGGCAGCACAAACCCGAAGCCGTTATCCGGCAGTGAGACTTCCCACTCCCAGCGCAAGGCGCAGATTTCAGACTCCCGGCACCCGGTGTGAACGGCAAACTCCGCCATATCTTTCAGGTGGCCGGGCAGCTCCTGAAAGAGCCTTCCCTGCTCTGCCCAGGTTATCGGTGCTGGCTCCCGGCTATCCTGCCAGTCTACGTCCGGGATCATCGGCGCTGTATCCAGCCAGGTCATCCCGCATTCATCCCGCCACAATTCCGCGCACAATCTCAGAATCCTGCGAGCGACGGCCAGTGACCGATTCACCGTTGCCGCCTTCACGCCCTCCTTGCGCCTGGCATCAATGAATTTCTGCAGGCTTCCGGCGTGAACATGATTCACCGGCAGTTTGCCGATATAACCGTCCAGTGCCTTCAAGTCCTGCACGTCCCGCTTTATACTGCGCTTGTGCTTGTGGTCCTTGACGTACTTCAATGCCGCTTCCCGCCAGATTCGATTGGGCCTCACCCCGTAAACCGACTGCTGGCGGATTTCCTCAAGGCGCCGGATGAGGTATTGCTCTGCCTCTACCCGGCTGCCCGTTCCAGTAGACTCCCGAAGTCGTCTCCCATTAACTCTCTTTTCGATATGCCAGACCCCGCCACGGAGGCGGAGGCCATTGCCGTTTTTCGACATGATGTTTCACTCCATTTTTGGGCCGGAGCATGCCCTCGCCGGGCAATATACTCATCCAGTGCGGCGTCCAGTTCAAGCCGGTCGAACCCGATGCCCTGCTGGCCTATCGGTATCTCTCTGACAAATGGCCGGATTTCCTCGTTAAATAATTCTCGCCCCATGCCGCAGTATCGGTATGCAGAGCCTGCCCGGATAATGCGTGGCTGGAATTCCAGTGGTTTCACGTTACACCTCCACCAGCTCAACAGTTGCCTGGATGCACCCACCGCTATACATCATCAGCGAGCCTGCCGGGTATGCGGTTCGGATCAACCCCAGCTCCTCAAGCAGATACCGGTGCTTTGCGATCACACCGGGCGCCACCGGTCCGGACACGTGCCGATTCAGTTCGGCGCTCAGTATCGGGCCGCCCTGAAGCGCTTCCAGAATCTCGTCCATCAGCCATACCAGGGTGGGCCAGGATTCAACCCGCATCCCGACCGTTTCCCGGTAACTGGCCGGGATCAGGTGGCCGTGATAGTCGATTTTGCTGGCAGGGCTGTAGCCGGCACGGGCTTCGGGTTTTGCTGGTTCGAATAGTTGAGCCTGGTTCATTTCTCGCCTCCCGCCCGCTCGGCTTCGTCGGCTTGTTGGCGGAGGCGCTGGGCGCAGTCATTGGCGAACCTGTGTATATCCACTTCAAACGGATCTACATTTCCTACCGTCCTGAGCGCATACACAACAGCCTCTTCCACCGCCTCGGCTTGCTTGCGGAGCAGCCAAGGGCCTTTCATATCCGCGATACACTTGCGGGCAGCATTCCTGCGTCCTCGCTGGTGGGCATTGTCAGCTTCCAGCTCCACCGCTCGCTTCCGTAGCGCCTCGTTTTCGGCTTGGGTGGTTGCGAGGGCTTCCGCCACAATGCATAGCCGTTCGGCATCACCTGCATCAATAGTCACCTTGGGCATCCCTGCCTGCATCCCGCCACGGTTTTTGGCCTCGTCGATTGCGCGGCGAACTCGTCTGATTACCGGATCACTCATCGCCTTCGCCCTCCTTCTGTGGTTGTGTGCTGGCGGCAAGGATCAGATTCGCAAGCTCTTTTATCGTCTCTGCTGCCACACCCGGGCAGTCGCGCACCATCTGCTCATCGTCTGCAAATTCGGCAGCGCCTTTAGCGGCAGCCTTCCACTCCTCCGGCACACCCCCTTGCTGGGCAGGCTGGGGACTTAGGTAGAGCAGTGCGTCATTGGGCAGGTCATCAACATCAACGAGCCAGTTGACATGGTTCTGACGGACAAAGTGGTGGCTGGGCCATACTTCCGCCACCGGCTCCACACCCTGCCCATCTTGCAACCACTGCACCCGCCCATGCTCATCCACAGCGGCCAGCTTGCCGTCATTTCGCACCAGCACCCCGCAAACATCGCCGCCCAGCTGGCGGACTTTGGATTCTGCGATTGGTTTTAGCTCGATTTTCATAAATCACCCGTTATTTTTGCCGCGATCAGTGCGATTACCGGAAGGGCTGCGCCAATCACGATGGCCCATGCAATAAGCTCCATACTCACGCACCACCCCCAAACACCGTAAACCGGCACTGGCCCGCAGCGATTGCCGCCCTCAGGTCATCGTCGGACTCAAAGGCCACCACAATGGCCCGCTCATAGGTTTTGCCTTCCAGCAGTATTACGCTGCCGGCAGTGGATACATCGCCTTTGACCATATTGCGGGCTTCAGCAATATGGTCTGAACCGTCAAGGATTCCTTGTGGGTTGCCTTTCAGCTCCCTCAGCTCACCAACCATTTCCAGCATCATGTCGTGCTCAGCTTTTACGTGCGCCTCGGATTCTGGCCACTCGCCCTCAATCGAGTGCGACAGCATCAGCTCATAGGCCTGGCCAGCAATGAGGGCGGCGGCGCCATCAATCAGCCGGTCAGTCTTGCTCTGCCCGCTCAGCTTGCGGTCCAGGGCGTCTTCTCTTTGTTGGTCTGTCATTGCTCCCTCCGTCTCAGCTCACCGCAAACCAGCTCATAGGGGTAAGCGGCCGGCTTTGTTTGGTCCTCCGCTGCCTGATCGGCGGCGAAGGCTTCCCGGATCTGCTCGTGCAGGCTTGGTGCTGGCGGTTCTTCGAAGCCCTGGTAACAGGTACCACCCTCTGGCTTATCGAACGGACAGGTGCAGTCTGGGTAGTTGCATGCCCGGCTGGCGGGCTTCTGCAGATCCGCATACACCAGAGCCAGCAGGTACTCGGTTTGATCTTCGTAGCCCTGCCGGGCAGCGGCCTTCTGGATGCTCCAGCGCTCGGTGCCGGTCAGGTCCATGCGAAACTCTTTAACGTCCATCAGCTTTGCCTTGGCCCGCTGGTTGCGCTTTCGCTCTGCTGGGGTCATGGCCATCACATTTCCCCCAGCTTCTTCAGTGCCGCCCGGCCGGCTTTCATCAGTGCATGGCGGTGCGCTTTCTTCTCGATGCCGTTGGTGTTCATGTAATTCAGGGCTTCCGCCACATCGGACAGCGCTCCCATCGGGCTCGATGCCACCCGGTTCTGCATGGTGATGCTGCAATCCTCGGCAGAGGTGCCAACCAGCCAAGCTGGTGAGTTTCGGTCAAGTGTTTGCATGTTCGTCCCTCATCAAGTGGTTCACCCACACATCCCATTGCTCTGGCTGTAACCAGGTGCCATCGTTCAGCACCGCGCAGCCGCTTGAGTGGAGGTAGGCCAGCCCGGTGCGTTCAACCAGGCTGATAATCTCGTCGGCTTCGGTCATCAGGTGCGCATCCTGCGTCATGCCGCTGCCAGCGCCCTTCTGCGCTCTTCCTGGTAATCCTCATCCACTTGCCGCCACAGCAGCTGGCGGGCTTTTGACGATGCGCCCAGGTCTACCAGGGTCAGCTCTTCGTCTTTGGGGTCCTTCAGCCAGGTGCCGGCAATCCAGCCAACGTCGACAACCTGGTCGTATCGCTGCGCCTGCAGTACCCGTGCCCGCAAGTCGTGGTACAGGTCGTTAAACTCGCTGAGACGCTGGTTCTCCATGATCCGGACCTCTTCCTCTACCCACTCTGTTCCTGCGCCGTCCCAGCAGAGCGCTCGCACGCACACGATCCAGCTGTTCCGGTGGCGGGTAACGGCGTTGGCCACCTTTGGCTCCAGCGGCTCCCAGCCTTTGATGGTGCGGGTAACTGCCACGGCGTTCTGGGCATCGCTGCCGATCTCTCGGTCTGTCTCCCAGGTCCAGATCCGGGTGCGCCCGAAAAACCGCTGTGCTCGCTTCTGGCCGCAGTGCGCTTTGCGCTGCCTGGGGCTCTGCTGCTTCCTTGCCACGGTTACGCCACCTCTCCGATGTAGGCTTCCTGAATGGCCTTGAAGGCCTGCAGGTCTTCGGGCTTCTGGATGCTGAAACGGGCCCCGCGCCATGCCAGGAATACTTCGTCAGCCTCGATCACCAGGCTGCTGCCGTTCGGGATTTCATGCTGGAGCTGGCGGGCCATATCGAACGGACTCACGGGCTCGGCCTTTTCGTCACTTTCTGTTTTCCGTGACGTGTCACGAATACCCTGCTCCCAGTCCGACACAACGGTTACCTTTTCGCATTCAGGATCCTTCACCGGTATCTGCTCCGGCTCTTCGGTTTTCTGTCCCAGATCGCTAACGCCTTCCAGGCGCTCCTTGCCCTTGCTGGTGAGGGCCCAATAACCGTTCGAGCGCTTGTGAATAAGACCGCTGTTGCGCATGTTGCCCAGAATCTTTGATGCGAAAGCCCTGTCGGACCATTCCGGGAACGCCTCCATCATCGCTTTGGTTGAGCGCTCGGCTTCTTTGATAGCTCCAAGTACATCCAGAACATCAGCCATGGTTCGAATCCTCCATAGATTCACGTTCAATCTGTTGCAGCAGCTCGTCCGCTATCAGAAGTGACGCTGGTCGAGCATCGTTAAAGGCGGTCAGCCTCTTTGCCAAGTCCACCAGGCCCTTGAGCGCGGTGTGCAGCTCGTCGGCGCGGCGTACCTTGGCGGTCTCTACTCGCATGGGGACAACACAACCATCGGCCCGCTCAATGCACCAGTCGGCCTGGTTCTTTGTGAGGAACAGCCCGCCGATCTGGCCGCTGTGCACCCACGCCCATGCATCAGCCATGGCGCTTGCCCTCCCGCTTCTTCAGGTGGACTTCCTCCCGGTCGATGGTCACCGACTTAGGCGCGATGATTCCCATGCGGGCCGTGTTGCCGCTGTTGTGGATCATCACCACCTTGATTTCCGGCCCACCCTCCGGGGTGATCACCAGCGCTTCGCCGTCCTTCCTGGTAACTACCAGCATCAGTTCAACTCCTTTTCGATGTGCTTTTTGTCGATCCACTTGGCCAGTTCGTAACAGGCCACCCAGGCAGCCACCGCCAGTGTGGGAATACCGACCACCAGAAGGTCAGTGAGCATGTTGTAGTCACCTGCGTTCATGCTGCCCCCGGCCCTGGCTGGCGGATTACCCGAACTCGGGGCGGAAGGCGGTGCACGTTGTCCTGCTCCTTCGGGACCACTTTGTAAGTGGCGTTCACTCCGTAATTGATCTCGCAACCGAACTTGTCGGCCAGCTCCCGCAGGGCTGGATCCAGATCGGCAAAGGCAATGTGCGCAGGAAACTCAACAGTGATCGCTGCCATGGTGGTGCTCCTTATGCGTAGACGCCGCGGATAGCGGTGCGGCCGATGGTGTTCTGGGTAACGGGAGGGCGGCCGCCACTGATGGGTGTGGGCCGGCTGCGCATGGCAGGGAGCATGGCGAAGGCCATCAACGCCCAGGCAAGGGTGCGGGCCCGGAACAGGCCCTGCATCCAGCCCTGGGAAATCAGGTCTACCCTGCTGTGCGCATGAAACTGGTCCTTAGCCTCGTCGAGGTGCCAGCTAACGGTGTCTGGTGAGATGTCGAGTTCGCGCCCAATTTCTTTGGCGCTCATGCCCCGGGCCGCCAGCATGACAACTTCGGCTCGGCGCGGCGGAAGCAGTGTGGTATCCGCCAGCTCAACGGTCATTCGGGGGTAATGTGGTTTCTGTCTTCTGCCCATGGTGTTGTCTCCCTGATCAACGACTATGGCAATATAACAACACCTGTTGTTTTGAATGTCAACAACTTCTGTTGTTTTTGTCTAAAACCATTTTCGTGACGTCACGAAATGGGTTATGGTTCGCGACCTACGGATCAGGGAGACCGTCACATTGAAAGCAGTAGTGAAAACCCTCTTTGCCCTGGTGCTGATCATCAGCGCCGGTACGGTACGGGCAGAGCTCGTCAAGAAATCGAAATCAGGAATCTGCCACCCACCCGCCAGCTCGTATTACGACCGCACCAAGAATTACCGAGCGTTCAATTCAGTGGATGCCTGCCTGCAATCAGGCGGCCGGCTGCCCAAGAACATGAGCGGCTACCGCTCCCTTGCCAAAGCAGAAGCGCCTGCCAGCTACACCAACAGCAGTGGCTACGAGCGAAGCAAGTTTGGGCATGGATGGGACGATGTAGACGGGGACTGCCAGGATAGCCGGGCCGAAGCCCTCATTGCGGCTTCAACGACGACCGTAAGGTTTGCGGACGAGCGCCGCTGCAGAGTGGTTACAGGCCGCTGGATCAGCATGTTCACCGGCAACGTAATACAGAACGCCAGTGACATCGACATCGACCATGTGGTGCCCCTGAAGTGGGCCTGGGATCACGGCGCCAGCTCCTGGACCAAGGCTAAGCGAGAGAAGTTCGCGAACGATCCGGTAAACCTGATACCGGTAGAGGCCAGCCTGAACCGCAGCAAAGGTGCCCAGGGCCCGGAAAGCTGGTTACCGCCTTCCGGTAAATGCCAGTACGTCAGTCGGTTTGTGAGGATAGTGAAAACCTACGGCCTGCAGCCCGATCAGGCCCAGCTCAACCGTTACAAGCAGCAGCTGGCGGACTATTGCGGATAATAAAAAGCCCGCTTGAGGGCGGGCTTTAACGACTAGGGTTGACGCCGGTCCTGGCCCGAAGCTTCCGCTTATTTCTCTGCGATTCTTTTCGGTTCTTGAGCTTTCCGACAAATTTGTGAGCCTCAGCGATCTGAGCCAAAAGGAAGCCGATACTAAGAATGCAAATGAAGAGAAGGCCTCCAATCAGAGGAACCCCCCAAGACAGAACCGCAGGCAGGTCCTTGCCTACGAGAACGACGCCAAGCGATGCAAACGCTGCAATTACGTAAAACGAAATCGCCAGATACATCTGACGGAGCTTTTCATCAACGATTCCAGTCAGTCTTCGCCTTTCGTCTCTATTGAGACCATCATTATTGGAGTGAAGGTCGTTTAGCTTATTTATTGCAGACAGGCCAATACCAACGGGAATGAGCATTAAAGAACAGACGTACCAGGGTATAGCTTGTCGCGATTCTGTTGTTTGAAACACATAGGCAAACAACAGCGCGCCGGCCGCTGCAGCTCCCATCACGACCAAAGCACCCATGGCTGTCCAGCCAGACTGATTTGGCAGCCTAGTCGTCTCTATCCGGGTCAATGTATTCGATTTCATCATCATCGATTTTCGATAGAAGCCATGTGTGCATTTGATGGTATAGATCACTTTCATCGACAATTCCATTTGTTGCTTGAACATTCAAATGACCGTTCAGGCGAACTTCCTTGCCGAGCAACTTGCCGCCGCCTTTGAGTTCCACTACCACATCATCATCGTGACTGTGCCTCATTGAGGCGGCGATATTATCCAACATTTGCTGCCCGGTTTTCGAGGTCTTTCTCAAATACGTAACCTTTAACTGTACCTGAAGGTTAGCTTCATCTAGCGAATCATCCAGCTTCAGCCTATTAAACCAATCGGCCCCCATGGCGGCACTTAAAATGTCTGCGCCGCGGCCAGCAGGAACCCATTGAACTCCTTTGGAGACAGATTCGCCGCTGTCATCACCGCTCTGTTGTTCTGATGTTTCGACAGGCGTCCCAATACTGACAGTCTTAACTGGCGATCGTTCAACCTTAGCGCGAACCTCTTCCGTGATTTTGTCCTGCAGCATCAAGGCCGAATTCCTGGCCATGATGCTTAGTCGGGTACCCAGAAGCCAGCTTAAATGGGTCTCCAGTTCTCTCGACGTCAATGCTTGGGATTGCATCAGAACAATGTGGTTATCAAGGCAGCCGAAATAGAGAATCGAATCTATAAACTCCTTCTTGCGCCGCACTTTTTCAGACTCCGACTCTCCCTCTTCGCCAGCGACAGCATCACTAGTGATGGTGTCGATCGAATATTCAGAGGCTTGCTCGTCTAGAGTCATAAGCACTTGGCTTCGACCAGATTCGAATCTGACTAATTGCCCACAAAACATGCCTTGGAAGACCGTATGGTGATTGATCAGGCGACATATCGAGTCATGATCTGGATTGATCTTCTCCATACGATTGGCAGCGTAATGCGCATCACTTTGATCGCACAGAGCGGCCTCAAGCATCTCCTGGAGAGTCTGGGTCTGGTTCGATATCGTGGCGACTTTGTAATGAATGGACTTACGCTTTTTTTCCCTTCCCAAAACATTTCTCCTTATTGGTTATGCCCTTACCTCAATACAGACCACCAAAACACACGCCCGATTACGCGCACATTGGCCGCCATCTCTTCAGCCGTCACTTCTTCAACTGGATGTTCGCCCGCATTCTGGCTCACGATCTTGATACCACCACCTGGTCGGCGGTGCAGATACTTCACCCGAAGCATGCCGCCGTGGTCGATTGCGTAGATCTCGCCATCTTTGATGGCTTTGTCAGCGGTGTTCACGCCCACGCAGGTGCCATCTGGCATGACCGGCTCCATGGAGTTACCGCGAACGAACGCGCAGGCAGCTGACTCGGCTGGAACGCCGGCCCGGCGCAGAGTGGATTTTGCAAAACGAAGCTTTGCCCCGTGATTCTCTATCACCTGAGTGGCACCACCTCCGGCCGCCAGCTCGACTTCCCTGAACAGAGGCAACTCTACTTCATCCTCATCCAACGGTGTGCTGCTGTCCCAGGCATCCATGTGCCCGAAGAATTCCAGCTCGTTAGCATTGTCCGAGCACTGCTCTCTAGCATCATCGGTCTGCGGTGACCTAGAGGTATGGGGTTCTGTCCCCGACTCGGGAAACCCCTCAATTTCAACCCGCGAGAGCAGCCAATCTGGCACGTGTAAACCGCCCTCTGTTACTTCGTCATACTCGTCTTCGGAAATGCCGAACAGCGCCTCGATGCTTTCACCAGCTGCCAGGCTCTCTCGAACGAAATCAAAGAATAACGACTCCCATCGATATCGGGAGTCATACTGCCTAACTTCTTGGCGAGCTTTCCTCGCATCCTCCTCCAGCATTGGCCCGCTCCCAGAAACCAACCACAACAAACTGACCCCAAGAGCTTCGGCCAGTTCAGCAGCCTTGTTTGAGCGCTGGCTATCCCTTTTTTCGAGAGCGCCAATTGCCGCTTGGGTCATTCCGACAAGCTCCGCAAGCCGCTCTTGAGTTAAGCCCGCAAGTTTTCTCGCTTCTTTGAGTCTTTGCCCTAACGCCATGGGAACTCCGCATAAAAGCACATCATAAAACAATTGTTTTAACGGCCTCCAACAACAGATGTTGACATTAAAAACAACTAGTGTTGTTATTGCAGGCGAACGCAACGGAGACGTCGATGAGTACCGAAGCCCTCAGAAAGGCAATTGAAATTGCCGGCAATCAAACATCACTTGGAAAACAGGTTGGGCTGTCTCAGCCCTACATATGGAATTGGTTGAATCGAGATCAATCAGTTCCGGCTCAATACGTTATTCCCGTTGCCCAAGCCACCGACTGGCAGGTGACCCCACACGAGCTGCGCCCAGACATTTACCCGAACCCCACTGACGGCCTGCCGGCTGACAAGCACTCCGGGGAGGCCGCCTGATGGTTTCCATTAAGCCACACCAGGGCAAGGTAGATACCCGCCTGACTGCGGGTGGTTATTTGTACAGGGTTTCTCCCGGCGCGAGCTGCAGCGCCTTGAAAAGCAGCCGGTATCTGGAAGGGCTCCCATGCACACCGGGAGCATGTGCCGGGTTCGCCCGCGTGAGTCCTTCGCAGATGCGGTAGAGGCGGTTTGATTCCGTCCACCCATCAACAGCGATGACAAGCTGCATGTAGCCCTGGGCCATGGCTTAAAACTGGCCTGAAACGAATTCGATAGCGTGACACGTCACGAAAAACAAAACCGGACAGCGGAGCGGTCATGCCGGAGCCCAGAACACTAGAGTTTCCCTTTCCTCCTTCGGTGAACCACTACTGGCGTCACACGATTGTGAACAAGCGCCCCAGGGTGCTTATCAGCAAGAAGGGCCGGGAATACCGCTCTGCCGTTCGGAGGTTCGTCGGTTTGGGCTGCAAGCCTATGGCGGGCCGGCTGGCAGTGTCGATTGAGGCATTCCCACCAGACCGCCGAAAGCGGGACCTGGACAACATGCTGAAGGCGCTGCTGGACAGTATGACCCATGCCGGGATCTGGCATGACGACGATCAGATCGATGAAGTGCGAATTGTTCGAAGGGAGGCTACCGCTGGCGGAATGATGCGGGTGGTGGTTTCGGAGGTTGGGCCAGAGGCCTGAAAAAAGAAAACCCGGCTCAAACGCTGGTGGAACAGCTCGCCGGGTTAATCACTCAAGAGGTAACGATTATGACTGATCTTATTACTACCAGCAAGAACGACCAGCTCACAATGTCGAGCCGACAGATTGCCGAAGTGGTGGAATCTCGCCATGACAGCGTGAAGCGCACCATGGCGACTCTCTCATTGAAGGGCGTAATCACGGTTACACAGACAGTGGAACCGACTCCAGGCGGCGGCAAGCCGGTCACGATCTACCACGTTAACAAGCGTGACAGCTATGTAGTTGTCGCACAACTCTCCCCCGCATTCACCGCCCGCCTGGTTGATCGCTGGCAGGAGCTGGAAGAAAACGCCGCTTTGCCAGCCTGGGTCCGCAACCTGAGCCAGTCTGCCCGCATCGCTTTGGAAGACCTGAGCTCGCAGGTTGAGCACTACAAGGGCGAAACCGACCGTCTGAACGCTGTGTGCAATGAGCTGGCCGAGAACCTAAAGGCGGGGCTAACTCCTGTCGAATTCTGCCGGATGCTGAACGGCGTAAATCTGAACCGCGTTCAGCCCGATTTGGTTGATCGCAAGCGCCTACTCAAGACTGACTACGGCTATCGAAGCGCTGCCGCCTACCGTGACAAGCTGTTCACAGAGCGCCGTTACTTCAACGCCGAGGGCAGGCCCTGCGAGAAAGTGATTCTCACCCAGAAGGGCGCGAAGTGGCTTTACTCGCAGTATGAGCAGGGAAAACTCAGCATGCGTAAGGAATGGGACGGTCAGTTTACACATGTGCTTTTCGATACCGAGGTAGCGCCAGCATGAGCATTGAACTATTCGACCGCCCGATCGCTTTCCAGCGCCCGTTTGTTGACCTGGGCATTGGGATCACCGGCGCCCTGATGCTCTCTCAATGCGTGTATTGGCATAGCCGCACCTCCGACAAGCACGGGTGGTTCTACAAGAGCCAGGCCGACTGGGAGGAAGAGACCGGCATGACCCGACGTGAACAGGAGACCGCCCGCAAGCGCTTGCAGAAGGCCGGATTTCTGGAAGAAGCCCGCAAGGGTGTTCCTGCTCGCCTGTTCTACCGCGTGAACGTTGAGAAGCTGGAAGCCGCTCTGAAGTCCCTGTCATCAAGTATGGCGGAATCCGCCAATCAAGAATGTACAGGTAGTGCATCCAGTATGGCGGAAAGCGACAATCAAGAATGCACGAAAGCGCCAAACAGTAGTGTCGGAAAGCGCCAATCTATTACAGAGATTACTACAGAGACTACCTCAGAGATTACGGCAGAAAGAACGTCCGAGCCTAATCGGCCGGACTCGATTGAGCCGACTTCGAATGAATCTGACCAAAACGGCCAGGAGCCCGATCGACCAGGTGCCGCGATCCAAAGCGGGAAGCACTGGGGCACAGTCGAAGATCTTCAGCTTGCCGATGGCATGTGGGGTGATCTGGTCAACCAGCTGGGTGACGACAGCCCCCGCCAGCCGAACATGGCCGCCTGGGCAAACAGCGTTCGACTGATGCGTGAGCGTGACGGTCGCAAAATCGTTCACATCAACGCCCTGTGGCACTGGTGCCGCCAGCACTCGTTCTGGGCAGCCAACATCCAGAGCCCTGCGAAGCTACGAGAAAAGTGGAGCCAGCTTGCTATGCAGCGAAACCGTGAGCGAGAGCCAGGCCAGACCAATGACATCGAGTCACACAACCGCGAAGTGGGCATGAGCTGGGCTCAGCGGCGCAGCGGCCAGGCCGGAGAGGTAATCCAGCATGAACGATAACAACCGCGTCGAGTTCCAAGAAGTTTGGACGGCCACTTACGCCATGTATCGCCAGCGTGTGAGCGATTCCATGCTGGATCTAGCGTTCGGCGCTCTGGCCCCATACAGCATCGAGGATGTGCGTAAAGGCATCACGGCCCACATTCGCAACCCGGACACTGGCCAGTTCCCCCCGAAGCCTGCTGACGTGATCAAGCATGTGAGCGGCAACAGCCAGTCTGCCGGTGGTGAAGCTTGGGCAAAGGTAGACCGTGCCATTCGGTGCGTTGGCAACTACCGGTCCGTCGTCTTTGACGATCCGAAGATTCACGCGGCCATCGAGCGCCTGGGCGGTTGGCAGAAGGTAAGCATGACCGACGAGAAGGAATATCCGTTCCTCCGGAACAATTTCCAGAAGCTTTACCAGGGCTTCACCGTCCAGCCGCCTGAGACGTTCCCGCGAAAACTCATTGGGACCTGTGAGCACGAGAATAGTCAGCACAGCGGCTTCAAGCGCGGGCGCCCACAGGACGAGCCGGTAATGATCGGCAACCCGGAGAAGGCCCGGCTGGTTTACCAGGGTGGCGGTGACCTTGGGGTGGCGCAGATCCGGCAGTCGGGCACTCAGGCCTACCTGGAGAGCACCATTGAAAAACAGGTCCAGCGCCTCGGTAGGTCTGCATGACCCAGCCCAGCAATCCGCCAGCCTCTGGCGTAACCCACACCAAAACCAGCCGCAAGGAAGCGAAGGCCTTGCTGGCGGATCTCCGGAAGCAACTGACCGAAGGTAAGAACAAGTGATTGACCACCTGACCAAACTGAGAGCCCGAAACGCAGCCCAGGCCTACATGTATGGGGTGAAGATTCGCCAGGATGCCAGCGAACTATCACCAGGACGGCTGGCGGCGAAATTTGAAGTGAGCGTTCACGCGGTTAACCGGGCCATCGAAAATATGCCCACTGAGGCATTGTCGGCTGATGAGTCTGCCCTGGTGCGGGCCTGCTACAGCGAGCACAAGTCCCTGGCAAACCGATCCGAGCGGCTGACCCTGAATGCGCTGGCCCGGCACTACCAGGTAACCGTGCCCGATATACAGGTGGAGCTGGATCTGGCTGGATATGTGAGCCCTCACAGGCAGGGGCGCAAGGAGGTGGTGGCGTGAAGAAGAAGGCCGGCCCGGAGCTCGCCCCAAAGCGGCTGGAGACCACCCCATGCCCGGACTGCCATCGTGGCTTTATCCGGGGCGTGTTCCACACCATGCCCTGCTTCACGTGCTTTGGTGTTGGCCGCCTGCAGGATGGCGCCCCGCTCAAAGACGATGATGCAAAGGTGCTGCTGCGTATGGCCTGCAACGACCTGCAAGACGAAAACCGCCAGCTGCGGCGTCAGATTGCTGAGCTGAAGTCTGGCGAAGCCGGTCGGGGTTATGGCGCTGGCGGCTCACGGTATCACGGGGACTGACATGTTGAAGAAACCGACACCTATTCGCTCAAACCACATTCGGAACGCAGCCAGGGGCCAGGCTTGCACCTTGCAGATCGTTGGTGTGTGCAATGGCGACTGGTCGACAACCGTTCTGGCTCACCTACCGGACGAGAGCCACGGCCTGGCCCGAAAGAGTGACGACCTTTCCGCCTGCTTCGCCTGCGATTCCTGCCACAGCGTCATCGATGGCCGCACCAAGTGGCCGCCCATGGAGCTGGAGCACAAAGACTGGTACTTCCGCCGTGCCCAGGTCCGCACTTGGCGGGCTCTATTCCAGGAAGAAGTTTTCTTTATTAGAGGAGCGGCTTAACCGGTGAGGCTACCCAAAAGCGTTCAGGAGATTGCAGAAGTCATCGGGCATGAGAAAGCCCTTTGGCTGGTCCGCCAGCTGCCGCCCTGCGGTAAGCGGGACCGCAGGCGTAACCTGTACGTTCCTAAGCCCAACAACCTCACCACCAATCACAAGCTAGTGGAGCTCTTGGGCTGGGCGGATGCAATGTCCATGTGTGAGGCAATCGGCCCCAAGACTCTTCAGCCATCACTACAGTATTACGATCGAGCGCTGGACAACCGGGACATCCTCACGCTGAAAGACAAGGGATACGAGGTCAGCCAGATTGCCCGCGAGAAAGGCTGCAGTGAGAAGTGGGTTCAGAACGTGATTTCAGCCAGGGATATGCACCGCGCCGGATACGACGCCCTGGTGATTGCCCATGCGCTACGCATCAGCGTCCTTGCAATCGGCTGTATTTTGGACATTGATGTGCCCGAAAGTTCCGAGCCGGTAAAGCGAAATCCTCCACCAAAACCACCCTCCCCCCAGTTCGATCTTGGCTTTTGAAGTACCGCCAGCGGAAAGCCACCGTTAATGCCGACACTCTGTGGCCATGAATACATTGAACATGGAGTAGCGGGCCGTATGCCACCGAAGTCTGAGACTGTCAGGAATAACGACTCCAGCTCGTTGGAGCGACATGGGCAAACCATTATTGCCGGGCTGATCCTGGCCTCAATCATCTGGGTAGGCAAGGAAATCACCGACCTTACAGGCACGATGGGCGTGGTGTTGAACCGGATATCCAACCTTGAAACCAGCATCGCCAACATGGATGAGCGATTCGACCGTTACCAGACCAAGTCGGAAGCGGCCGCACAACGGGAAAACCGGCGATTGCGTGATGAGATCATCGAAAGCCGGATTAACGGCATCGAGAACAAGCTAAAAGGCAGATAGCTATGCGCAAGATCAAGTACCTGGTTGTTCATGTCAGTGACAGCCCGAAGGATCGGGGCGACACCGCTGAGGACATCCATCGCTGGCACCAGGAGCGCGGCTGGGACGGCATCGGCTACAACGCCGTGATCAACGGCGAAGCGGCACTGGAGCCGGGCCGGCCTGACTACTGGCAGGGCGCGCACGTCCGGGACTTCGACGCGGACGGCGAAGGCGACAACTCCGACAGCCTGGGCATCTGCATCATCACCGACACCGCCCCGGACGAAGACCAGCTTCGCACCCTCGAAGGCTGGATCCACTCCAAGCTGATCGACTACCCGAACGCTGAAGTCGTCGGCCACCGAGATCTGGATTCCCGCAAGACGTGCCCGAATATGGACATCCCGGCATGGTGGGCCAGCCGAAAAAAGTACCTGATCGACTGAGGAGACCTGGTATGGACTGGGAGAGTGTTGGCGGCTGGATCAAAGAGAACGCAGGCACTGGTGCTGCCCTGGTGGGCTCACTGCTGACCGGTAACGTGCCAGGGGCCGTGGCTGCTGGTGTGTCACTGGTGAGTGGTGCGACCGGCACGGATGACCCACAGAAGGCGATGCAAGAGCTACAGGGCAACCCTGACGCCATGATCAAGCTCAAGGAGCTGTATTACCAGAACGAGGCCAATGTTCGCGCCCACATCGCAGAGATGAAGCGCCTTGAACTGGAGGACAAGCAGGACCAGCACCAGACCACACAGCAGACCATTCAGAACAGCGACAACAGCCAGTACGCATTCGTGAGAAATACCCGCCCGGGCCAGTCGTGGGTCAGCCTGTTCGCTGCATTGGCCTATGTGTTCGTCACTGAAGAGCCTGACGTCTACATCCTCGGGGCCCTGCTCACCCTACCCTGGGCATACGCAGGGCTACGCCAGGTCGGCAAGGGCGTCAACAGCATGGCAGGCGCGATGGTTCGCCGAGGGAAGAAGTGAGCCGCCAGATTTTTTTAGGTACTTCCCCGGCGGGGGCACCTTGCGGGTGTGCGGACTCGCGAGATTTCACATGAGCGAGCGCCCCGGTTTCCGGTTGATTGTTGTTATTTAGGAGTGTCATGGCATTCAAGGGCAAGGGCCGGCTGGTCAATCGCGAGGAGCTGGCGGAGATATTCGGGGTCTCGTTGAACACGGTGACCAGCTGGATCCGTAACGGCTGCCCTTATGAAGAGAAGGGCCGGCAGGGCAAGCCCTGGAAGTTCAACACGCGAGACGTCGCTGAGTGGAATCGGGAGCAAGCACAGATCGAGGCCACCGGTGATGGCCCGATGGATGAGTATGAACTGAAGCTCCGAAAGCTGGCGGCGGAAGCAGCCCAGGCCGAACTGGATCTGGCCAGAGACCGAAAGCTGGTTGCACCGATTGACGAGTTCGAGCGGGCCCGCGCCATGGAGAATGCCACCATCCGCGCCAACATCATGAACGTCCCGGGCCGTGTGGTTAGCCAGCTGATCGGCGAGACCAGTGAAGCCCGCTTCAAGGAAGTCCTGTCTGCCGAGCTGATCCAGGCGCTGGAATCCGCGGCTGATTCCGATATCGATCTGGAGCCGGAGGAAGATGAGCCGGATGCAGCCTGAAACCGTTGAACAGTTCAGCAACCCGGTCGGTGTTGTCCGGGCACTGAAACGGGCAGCCAACCACCTGATACCGCCGGCCCCGCTCAAGCCTTCCCAGTGGGCAGAAGAAAACGTCCGCATTGCCGCCGGCAACGCCATCCCGGGCCCGATCCGTTTTGCGAATGCCCCCTACCAGCGTGAGCCGATGGACATGGCCACCCATCCGGGCTGCCATCGTATTTCTCTGATGTGGGGTGCGCAGGTTGGCAAGACCCAACTGGCCCTTTGCGTCCAGGGCTACTTCATTGCGCACGAACCAAAGAGCCAGATGATGATGCAGCCCAGCCAGGGCGACCTGACCACCTGGCTGGAAACCAAGTTCAACCCGATGGTCGACACCAACCAGGTGTTGCAGGATCTGATTGCCAAACCACGCAGCCATGAAGGCGTGAACAACCAGCGGATGAAGAGCTTCCCGGGCGGCTTCATGATGTACGCCTGGGCCGGATCCACCAAGACCATGCGCGGCCGGTCTGCTCCGCTGATCGTGGCCGATGAAATCGACGGTTACGGCGGCACCCCAGAAGGTGATGAGGTGCAGCTGTTATGGCAGCGGGCGGCGACTTTCGGTGACCAGCGCCTGCTGATCGAGATATCCACGCCGACCATTAAAGACGAATCCCGGATTGAAGCTGCGTTCCTGCAGGGAGACCAGCGTCATTTCTACGTGGCCTGCCCCCACTGCGACCATCACCAGCGCCTGACATGGGATCGGGTGACCTGGGACAAAGACGAAGACGGCCACCACCTTCCAGAGACTGCCCGATATATCTGCGAGGAGTGCGGCACGCTGTGGAATGACGGCGAGCGCATCGCGGCGATCCGCACCGCTGAACAGGTGGGCGCGGGATGGAAGGCCAGCAAGCCCTTCCGGGGCCATGCCAGCTACCACCTCAACGAGCTGTATTCCTGCTTCCGCCGGCTTCGGGACATTGTCCAATCCTTCCTGGATAAGAAAGCGGCCAACGACCTGCAGTCATTCGTGAACGTCTCGCTGGCGGAGACCTGGGAAGAGCAAGGCGAACAGGCCGACTCCCATGTGCTGATGCAGCGGGCCGAAGAATATGCCGCCCCGATACCAGCTGGCGGTGTGGTGCTGACGTCCGGCATCGACATGCAGCAGGACCGGCTGGAAGTGGAGACCGTGGCCTGGGGCCTTGGTGAGGAATCCTGGTCCATCGATTACACGGTGTTGTGGGGTGACCCGCTCCGTGATGAGGTCTGGCAGGATCTAGACGACTACCTGGCCACCACCTGGAAGCATGAATCCGGAGCACACCTCGGCATCATCGCGGCCTGTCTGGATACCGGTGGCAGTACCGGCTACACCCAGCGGGCCTATGAATACGCCCGCCGCAAAACGGGCCGTCGTCTGTTCGCCATCAAAGGTGTGGGCGGTTGGGACCGTCCGGTGGTCACTGCGCCTTCCAGAAAGAGAACCGGCCGGGGCCAGAGGAAAGTGGATCTGTTTTCCGTTGGCACCGACGAGGCGAAGCTAACCGTGATGCGCCGGCTGGCGGTTACCGAACCCGGGCCCGGGTACACCCATATCCCCGCCGATCGGGAAGCCGAATGGTTCCACCAGATCACTGCCGAGAAGCTGGTCACCAAGTACATCAAGGGGGTGGCCAAGCGTGAATGGCACCAGACCCGCCCCCGAAATGAGGCACTGGACTGTCGGGTCTACGCCTATGCCGCCCTCAAGATTGCCAGCCCCAATATCCGCCGCCATGCCGAGAGGCTCAAAGCCATGAGCGAAGACGAGGGTAAAGAGCCCGAGAAGAAGTCCACCAAGAAACGCGACAAGCCAGAGCCTGTAGAGGAACCACTGCCAGCGGAGGGTCAGAAGCCCAAACGCAAGACTAGACGCAGAACTTCCAGATCCCGGAAAAGCTGGGTTAACCACTGGTGATGCATGTCATTGATTCCTGAACAGCTTGCAGCGGGCCTGTCCGTTTCCTTCCTGGTCTCGCTGGCGGATTACTCGGCGCCTGAGTGGCAGGCCAAGCTGATCCTGCGTGGCCAGGCCAGCATCGATCTTGATTCTGTTGCCGAGGACTCAAGCCACCGCTTCACAAAGACACCGACCACCACAGCGCAGTGGGTGGCCGGCGATTACTGGTACAGCTTGCGCGTTACCGATGGCACCGATATCCACGAGGTGGAATCCGGCCGGATCACCATCACCCCGGATCTGGAAGCCCAGGCCAGCGGATACGACGGAAGCACCCATCCTGAAAAGGTCCTGGCCGCGATCGAGGCAGTGATTGAAGGCCGTGCATCCAAAGACCAGGACAGCTACCGCATCAATAACCGGGAGCTCCGAAGAACCCCGATCAGCCAGCTCCTCAAGTTGCGCGACCAGTACCGCCGTGAAGTGAAGCGGCTGAACGATGCCCGGCGCGGCAAAAACGTACTTGGACGCCAGATATTAGCGAGGTTCGGCCACGGTGTTTGAAAAGTGGAAGCGAAATAAAGATCAGGCACAGCCTGCAACCACAGAGCAGACCGCGCCATCGGGCAAGATGCGCACCATTCGCCGAGCGTTGGCCCGCTCCTTGCTGGGTCAGGCCCGGGCCGATCGCCTGTCTGCCGACCTCCCGACCACGCCGGTACCTGCTGACCAGTTCATCGACAAGAATCAGCGGGCCCTGGTTGCCCGTTCCCGGCACCTGATCCTGACCAACGATTACGCTCGCGGGTTTGTGCGGGAGTGTCGCCAGAACATCGTAGGCCGGAAGGGTATCCAACTGCAGGCGCTGTCCAAAGATCCGGACGGCTCTCTTGACGAGCGGGCCAATGACGCCATCGAGGCCGACTTCCACGCCTGGTGTGATCGCCTTATCTGTGATGTGGCCGGCCGCCGCTCCTTTCGCCAGCTGTGCAGCCGTGCTGTTGAGGATGCTGCCAGCAACGGCGAATTCATGTTCCGGATGGTGTTCGGGCGAAACCTCAACCCGTGGGGGCTGGCCCTGCAGGTGCTGGACCCTCAGCGGTGCCCGGTGGAAGTGAACGAGGATCGCCTACCCGGAGGGTATTTCATCCGGCAGGGCATCAAGTACAACCAGTGGGGCCGGGCCGTCGCCTATTTGTTCGGCACCGTTGACCCTGCAGAAAGCGATTACCAGTACGGCGGCCGGGCCTTTGTCGAGATCCCTGCCGAGGAAGTGCTGCACGGTTTCAAGGAAGATCTGGTGGGCCAGCGCCGCGGGCTGCCGTGGATGCTCACTGCCCTGCTCCGCCTGCATCACCTGGACGGATTCGAGAAGGCAGCCCTGGTGAATGCCCGGGTATCTGCTGCGAAGGGCGGCTTCTTCGAGTGGGAAGAAGGCATGGGCCCCTCCGATGAGGAGGACGATGACGAGCCGCTGTATATGGATGCCGAACCGGGCAGCTATCAGGAGTTGCCGCCTGGCCTCAAGTTCAATGGCTGGGCTCCACAGTTTCCAAATGGAGAACTAGCGGCCTTCTCAAAGCAATCGTTGCGTGGTGTTGCCACTGGCTTCGGTCTGGATTACCCCACCCTGGCCAACGACCTCGAGGGCGTGAATTTCTCCAGCCTCCGCCATGGTGTCCTGAGCACCCGCGATCATTGGATGGAAGATCAAGAGTGGCTGATCGAGCAGCTGCTGGAACCATTGATCCGTGCATGGCTGCCCCGGGCCCTGCTCAAAGGCATCACCGTTCCCGGAACCAATGGCGCCGTTCTAAGGGCTGACCGGATCGAGAAGTACCGGGAGCACGACTGGCAGGCCCGCCGCTGGGACTGGGTCGACCCCGACAAGGACAGCAAGACCGCCGCCCGGGATATCGCCAACAAGATCAAATCCCCAAGCCAGGTGATCCGTGAGCGCGGCGGAGATCCCCGAACCGTATGGCGCCAGTGGGCCGCCGATCGTCAGGCCATGATCGAGGCCGGCATTCCGGAAGAGATAGTGGACGCGACCCTGGGCGGGCCGGTTCAGACGCCAACCGCTGGCAACACATCCGAACAGGAGCCTACCAATGGAGAAGCAGAGCAATCGTAACCGGCAGCTGCAGCCGACCAATCAGGCTCCCGAGCCTGTAGCCGCTGCACCTGTCGACAAGCGAAAAGCACTGATCGGCAGCCTGCAGACTCGAAGCGTTACCGAGGAGCAGCTGCGGAAACTGAAATCTGAAAGCCTGCGCCGGGACCTGGTTGTCTCCGAAGTCCGGGCGTTGGATGAGCAAAAACGAACGGTGGAGCTGGCGTTCTCCAGTGAAGCCGAAGTGGAACGGTGGTTTGGCATCGAGGTGCTGGATCATTCGGAAGGCGCAATGCGAACCGAGCGCCTTGAAGACGGCGCCGCTGTACTGGTGAACCATGACTGGAATGACCAGGTGGGCGTTGTTGAGTCCGTCACGTTGGGAGCAGACCGGAAAGGCCGGGCTGTGGTGCGCTTCGGGCGTGGAGCGCGTGCTTCTGAGGTGTGGCAGGACATTGTTGACGGCATCCGTCGCCACGTATCCGTGGGCTATTCGATCAATAAGGTTGAGGTCGAAGAGCGTTCTGGGCTGGCGGACATGGTGCGCGTCATTGATTGGGAGCCCCATGAAATCAGCATTGTTTCCGTTCCGGCGGATGTTTCTGTGGGCGTTGGCCGCTCAAAGGAACCACTGCCAGCGGAGGGAAAAGAGGCTGACTCAGATACTCCCAGTAAATCTTCTGCAAAGCCAAATGAACGAGGCAGCGATATGGAAAAGATTCTCCGCGACGACAAGGGCAACCTTGTACGCGCCAAGGTAGACGACCAGGGCAAGATTCTGGAAGTCCTGGAAGTCATCGAGCGGGCCGGCAAGGCTCACGCTGAAGCACGCGATGCGGGCAAGCAGCAAGAGCAGACCCGCGTGAAAGCCATCATGGACATGGGCCGCCAGTACGAAAACATGGACCTGGCCGGCAAGTTCGTCTCCGAGGGCAAGTCTCCGGAAGAGTTTCAGCGGGCCCTGCTGGATGAGATGTCCCAGCACCGCTCCAAGAGCCTGAACGATCAGGGCAGCCAGACCGGTGATCGGGATGCTAGCGGCATCGGAATGGACGACAACGAGGTGCGCAACTACTCCTTCATGCGCGCACTGCGGGCCCTTGCCAATCCCACTGACAAGCGTGCTCAGGAAGCTGCCGCCTTCGAATTTGAAGCATCCCAGGCGGCCGCCGATAAAATGGGCCGCGAAGTAGAAGGTTTGGTGGTGCCACCCGATGTACTGCGGCGTGCACTAAACACCAGCACCTCCGGAGCGGCCGCCGGCGATACTGGTGGAAACGTAGTTGATACCACGTTGATGACCAGCTCCTTCATCGAGTTGCTGCGCAACCGAGCCGTAGCCATGCAGCTTGGAACCAACATGAGCGGTCTGGTTGGTAACTTCGACGTTCCCAAGCAGACTGCCGCAGCCTCCGGGTATTGGATTGGCGAGGACGAGGACGCGCCGGAAGACGGTCTGGAGCTCGGCCAGATCGGCCTGCGTCCAAAGACCGTGGCGGCCCTGTCCGAAATCACCCGGCGCATGCTGATGCAGTCCAGCATGGACGTTGAAGCCTTGGTCCGGTCCGATCTCGCCACTGCGCTGGCCCTGACAATCGACAAGGCGTTCTTCTATGGCACGGGCACCGGCAACCAGCCGCTGGGCATTGCCAACACTTCCGGGATCAACGGAGTCAACTTCGCCACCGCAGGTAAGCCGACCTACGAAGAGATCGTGCAGATGGAATCCGAGATCTCCTCTGACAACGCGGACGTCAACTCGATGGCTTACGTCATGGCATCCACTATGCGCGGCCACTTCAAGACCACCGAGAAGTTCGCTAACTCCAACGGTCAGCCGATCTGGGAGCCCGGGAACTCGGTGAATGGCTACGGCACTGAAGTTACCAACCAGATTGACTCGGGGGATCTTTTCTTCGGCAACTATGCCGATGCCCTTATTGGCATGTGGGGTGGCCTCGAACTGACAATGGATCCTTACACTCACAGTGCTAAGGGCCGTTTGCGTATCGTTGCCATGCAGGATGTAGATATCGCCCTGCGCCGCGTCGAGTCGTTCTGCCTGGGTCGCAAAACGCCCTAACTCGGACTGAATTAGCGGGCCGATTAAGCATCGGCCCGCTTCTCAAGGAGACATCATCATGACGAAACGCATAGATGCCCTGTTGCCAGCGGAGCAAATTTCCGCGAGCGGCAACGGCGATGCTTTGGACGTGCGCGATCTCGAGGGCGAGGTGACGTTAGTGCTGAGCGCTGCTGCCACCCCGGCTCCTGACAATACCCTGGACGTCACACTGGAGCAGTCAGACGACGGCACCGCTTGGTCACCGGTCAGCGGCGTGAGCTTTGAGCAGGTGACCAACGCTGCTGCCAGCCACCAGGAAGTGGCAGTGAATGTGGACGGTTTGAGCCGATACCTACGCGCTAATGACGCCCTAGCCGGCACCTCGCCGGTGGCGACCCGCTGCCTGCTGTTGATGGGCGAAGCCAAATACTGAATCTTGAGGCAACCCAATGAGCAAACAAACCAAGACCCGCGATCTTAAGTGCACCAGTGCGTTTTTTGTTAACGGCAAAATGATTACCAAGGATCAGGTGGTTGAGGGTGTGCCTGAAGCCGATGCCAAAAACCTGATTCGCCGTGGCAAGGCGGTGCAGGTGCAATCCGAAGACGATGGTGCCGAGGCTCCGGAACTCAAGGATCTGACCGTTGCAGAGCTTCGCGACACCGCCGAGGCCTACGGGATCGAAGGCGCAGCCAATATGAAAAAGGCTGACCTGATCGAGGCCATCGAGAAGGCTGAGTCTGAAGAAGACTGATGCCGGGACTCGACTGGGAGAACCTCGATGATTTCCTGGACACGGATGAATTTGCCGTGTCCGGGGTCATTGAGTTCCAGGCAGGTGGCACCCGAACGGTGTCACTGATCTTCGATGATCCGTACCTGAATGCCCAGATCGGCGAGTACGAAATGGACGTTAGTCGTCCTCGAGGGTTGGGTAAGCTGGCGGACTTCGCCGGTGTTACCCGGGGCGACATCATCACGATAGACGGAAAGGAATACGACGTCCTGACCGGCCCCCAGCCAGATGGAACCGGCATGGCCACACTGGATCTGGCAGAGCGATAGCATGAGCTTCATCAACCTGGAGATTCACGCCGACCGGATGAACCAGCTTCAGCTGGATCTGCAGGCGACCGACACAGAAGTTCGCCAAGCCCTCCGGAGCACGCTCGGCAAGATGGGCCGCTGGCTCCGAACCCAATCCGCCCGGGGATTGTCCCGGGAACTCGACATCAAACAGAAGGCCCTCCGCCGTCGCCTGAAATCCTTTCGCGTGAAGACCAAAGGCAACAAGACTGAGATCACTGTCTGGTATGGCCTTGATCCAATCGATTACATGGACCTATCCCCAAGGCAAACCAACACCGGTGTCAGTGCCGGCCGTCGACGTGTGCCCGGGGCATTCATCGCCCAGGCCCGCGGGGCTAACCGCAAGGTGTTCAAGCGGGCAGGCAAGGAACGGCTCCCGATCGAGAAGCAGACCGTGCCGATTCAGGATAAGGCAAACGTCTGGATCGAGGACGAACTGCTGGGCACGGCCGCCTTCGACAAACGTTTCCTGACCGTATTCGAGAGAGAGCTGGAATGGCGAACGCAGAAACGGAAATAGGTCTCGGCAACCTGCACCAGGCGATTATCGATGCCATCGCCACACAGTTCCCCTCGCTGCAAACTGTTGAGGATTACGAACAGGGGCGCTCCCGGTTCTCCGCCCCGGCCTGCTTTATCGAGTTGACCAGCTGGGATCGTGGCGAGATGGATCCCGGTACCGAGCAGCTGGCGATTACGGCCCGTTTCGAGGCGCATCTGATTATTGGATTCCGGACCGCACAGGCAAAGCGTGAGATTCGCAAACTGGCCGGCTCGTTCTCGGCATTCCTGCATAACCAGCGCTGGGGCTTGCCTGTCGGGCCTGCTCAGTTCATTGCCGCTTCACCGGATGAAATTGCAGGCATGGGCCGGAACTCGGAACACCTCGATGAATACGAAGTCTGGACCGTGGAATGGGAGCAGGAAGTGCACCTGGGCACCTCCATCTGGAAAGGCGATGACACATTGATCTCTGAAGTCTATGTCGGTTACTCCCCGGAAGTGGGTCCGGACCATGTGGATGACTACGTGCAGATCGTGCCGGGAGGCTCCTGATGGATAACTGGGCCCTCTCCGACATCGAGCGCCGGCTGGCGAATGTCATTCGGTTCGGCGTGGTCGATCAACTTGATGAAGCCAAAGGGCTGGTTCGAGTCCGTTCCGGAGGCATCCTCACCGACTGGCTGCGCTGGCGGACCAACCGGGCGGGTCCCGATTCCGACTGGTGGGCGCCTGAGCCCGGTGAACAGGTGGTTATGCTCTCCCCGGATGGCGAGATGAACCAGGCCCTGATCCTGGGCAGCATAAACAGCAACCAGCACCCGCCGCCCGGAAACCGAAAGACCCTGCACCGCATCGAGTACAAGGACGGTGCCGTAAAGGAATACGACCGCGAAGCCAGCACCGATCGCGCAACCTACCCGGACGGCACCGTAATTGAATACAGCGCCCAGGCAGGCCAGTACACCCTGACCTTCTCCGGCGGCACCGTGATCCAGGTCATGGCCGAATCTGGCGACGTGCTGGCGGATATTACCGGAAGCCTGAGCGCCACCATCGCCAGCACCCTGGAAGCGGAAGTGGGCAGCAGCGCGACCGTCACCGCGCCCACCATCACTTTGAATGGCAACGTGAATGTAAACGGCAATCTTACCCTTGCCGGCGCGCTGGCGGCCGCTCCCGGCCCTTCTGGCTCCGGCGCTGTGCTTGAGGGCAATTTCCAGATTGACGGCAACCTGGACGTAACCGGCGGCGATGTAACCGCAGACGGCACCAGCCTGAAATCACACACCCATCCGGGCGACTCCAGCGGCACCACCGGCCCGCCGAATTAGAACCACTGCCAGCGGCCCATGCTGGCGGTGTAGCCGATCATCATTGGCATGAACGGCAGCGACTCCAACACAGGCAGAGCCCTTTCCGGGCTTAACCACTTGCGGCAATCGATCCGGGACATTCTGACGACCCCGATCGGCACCCGAGTTATGCGCCGAGATTACGGCTCTCGCCTGTATGAACTGGTGGACGCACCCCTGAACGAATCCACCACGCTCGACATTTACGCAGCCACCGCCGAAGCGCTCGCCAAGTGGGAGCCACGGTTCAAAATGACCCGCGTTCGGGCCTCATCCGCTGCCCCGGGACAAATCACCATCGATCTGCAGGGCGAATACGTGCCAACCGGCGAGCCCGTGAACTTTGACGGCATTGAGGTTACCTGATGGCTGGAACAATCAACCTGGCACAACTCCCCGCGCCCAATGTTGTTGAGACCCTGGACTACGAAACCATTCTGGAAGAGCGCCGGCAGGCCTTTCTTGATCTGGTGCCAGCCTCCCAGCGCGCGGAAGTGGCAGAGACCCTGCAAATTGAAAGCGAGCCCATCACCAAACTGTTGGAAGAAAACGCTTACCGGGAAATGCTTCTTCGGCAGCGCATCAACGTTGCAGCCAAGTCCGTAATGCTGGCCTACGCCGCCGGTGCAGACCTTGACCACATTGGAGCTAATTACGGCGTAGAGCGCCTGACCATCTCCGAGGGTGATTCCTCGGCAAACCCTCCTGTCCCGCCGGTAATGGAAAGCGACGGCGAATTCCGCCGCCGAATCCAGCTATCGCCCGAGGGATATACCACGGCGGGAAGCCGCCAGAGCTACATTTTTCACGCACTGTCTGCAGATGCAGACGTACTGGATTCCGATGCAGTGATGTCTGCCCCGGGCTCGGTCACGGTTTATGTGCTCTCAAGGACCGGAGACGGAACAGCCCCAGCGCAAACGCTGGCCGCAGTTGAGAGGGCCATCAATGCCGAAATGGTTCGCCCGATGACAGACCAGGTTACGGTCCAGTCTGCACTCATTGTGAACTACGCCATCGAAGCGGAGCTCACTGTCTACCCAGGCCCGGATGCTGCCGTAGTGAAAGTAGCAGCGGAAAAGGCGGTGGCCAGATTTATTGCAGCTCAGCACGCCATGTCACGAGACGTAAACCTGTCCGGAATTTACGCAGCCCTGCACCAGCCCGGCGTGCAAAACGTGAACTTGGCAAGCCCGCTGGCAAACATGGAAATTGGCGATGGCGAGGCAAGTTACTGCACCGGCGTCACTATAACCCTGGCGGAAGAGACAGATGTCTGAGCTGCTACCCCCTAACTCCAGCGACATAGAACGTGCCGCCGCATCTGTAGGCGCGGCCGCGACGGATCTCCCGGTAATCCTGCGGGAACTGTGGAGCCCCGAGTTGTGCCCCGCCCGCCTTCTGCCATGGCTGGCTTGGGCGTGGTCTGTCGATGAGTGGGACGATTCGTGGTCTGACCGCCAGAAACGCAACGCAATTGCCGCATCTCTGAGTGTACAGAAGCACAAAGGCACCATCGGTTCGGTGAGTTCAGCACTGGGGGCCATCGGCTTCCGCTCCCGAGTTCAGGAATGGTTCCGCCAAACCCCGGCGGGAGACCCCTACACATTTCGCATTTACGTCGGTGTTGATCAGGACCCGGTTAGCCAGTCCGGCATTCTGAAGGTTCTGGACATCGTAGAGCGCAACAAGAGCCTGCGCTCATCCCTGGAGACGGTAATACAGGAAATTACCAGCCGGTCCATCGTTACCATTGCAGCCGCGACAGTGACTGGCACCAACTCGGAGCTGAACTACTCAGCCCCAGAATACAGCGACGGGTCCATAGCCTGGGACCTGATGACAGACGCTGCCTACGAAGGCGAAGAAAGCACCATTGAAGGCATAGACAGGCTGCACTCGCTAGTGCACGAAACACTGCCAACTACCGGCTACTGGTGAACCCCATGGCACTGAAAGACAAAGTACTGACATTTGAGCAAGACGTAGAGATCACCCACGGCCTGGTGCACGGCGCCGATGATGCCACCGTGGAAACCGAAGGCGGCGAGCTGCGCACCTTTGCCAAGCTCCAGAAAGACCTGGAGGAAGACCTGAATTCCGCCGCTGCCATCACGGAGACCGGCCAAAACCGGCAAGCCACGGAAACCGCACTCTCTGAGACTCTGGCTGCGAAGACAGAAACAGAGCTGGCAAGGGATGCCGCGCAGCTATCAGCCGGCATCTGGAAAACCATCTCCGCAGGCCTTCAAGGCACAGCCAGCGACGAATACTTCAGCGTTCCCAGCGACGACAGTGCCGAGTACCTGGTGCTGTTTTATAACAACGCCGGCACCGCTGAAGAGGTTAATTCCTATCCGAGCTCCGCAGCTCTGGATGCCGCACACCAAACCATCGCAGACGCACAGTCCGCCCAGGTGCAAATGGCCACTCAATTGGTGCGCACCCAGGCAATGATCGCTGAGCACCACGCCTTCACGTAAAGGAGCGCCTTATGAGTCTTGAAATACAGGTGGCAGAACTCACCACCGAAACCACGAACCTGCTGGAGGCCGTGAACGTAAAGAAGCAGGCCCTGGATGATTCCGTTGAATCAGCCAGCAGCTCCGCATCAAGCGCCAGCAGCTCATCTGCCAGCGCCAGCAGCTCCGCTACAACGGCCCGGAACGCCGAAGGGCAAACCCTCATCTACCGGGATGAAGCAAAGCAGCACCGGGACGATGCTGCAGCCGTGGTCACTGGTGGTACTGCCGCCCTGGAGCCCGAGGCGGGGAAAATCCCGCTGGCAGATAGCGAGGGCAAAGTAGATCACCGTTGGCTGGGCGGCGAGTACATTGCTCACCTGCTTGGCGCTGTATCCCAAGCCATCGACCTTGCCAGCTCCGCAGGCAGGGAGGTTTTGCCCAGTCAGACAGTTGAGCAGATCATTCAAAGCCTGGCCCTGGCCACAGATATCGCATCGCAAGCGGCCCGAGCCGTTGGTGGCGGCGAGGTTCTTTTACGCGCAGGGTCCGCAGACAACCCGGCATTGTCTCGGCCCACAGACAGAGATACCGGCCTTTTCTTCCCCGGGGCAGATGCCATTGCTGCAGCCGTGGCCGGACTCGAAGTGCTGCGCATAGATCCGGCTGGCCGGGTGGGCATTGGCACCACTGCGCCATCCAGTCTCCTGGACATCAACGATGAAAAGCTTCGCGTACGGCAGCCGAAAACGCCCGTATCAGCGACCGATTCCGGCAACGCAGGTGAAATCGCCTGGGACGCCGACTACATCTACGTGTGCACTGCTTCGAACACCTGGAAGCGCGCAGCCCTGACAACCTGGTAAGGAGATAGCCATGCCCAACTACAAAGAACAGACCGTGACCGGGGATAGCTGGCAGCGGTGCCAGCAGGTCGTTGTTGAAAACCACCGAAGTGCAGCCCCCTCTGTCCGATTTGACGAAGAGAAAGTGGTGGCTCTTGCCGGCGGCGAAGAGTCCCGGAAGCCGATGGGCTCCCTGGTGATGCCTTATGACCCGCTGGCAGCGATTGAAATGAGAGACCCGACCACTGGCGAACTCACCGGGGAGACAGTCACCCAAGGCGCCGTTTACGAAATCATGTACAGCGCTTACATGCAGGCGGCCATTGCCAGAGACGAGGCTGCAGCATCCACCGAAGACCCACTTACTGGAGGTAGCGAATAATGCCCATAACGATCAACGTCCCCGACCAGCTGCGCCGCAGCGTTGAAGCCGCCTCCGCTGGCAAGCTCACCGTGCTGTACACCGCAAAGAGCCAGCCGTGCTACATGTCCGTGATCCCGAAATTCACTCTGGAAAGCATTGATCCATCACTTGGAACCGGCACACACCCGGCATTTATCGTGAATGGCGTGGAGAAGTCCGAGCTGTTTATCGGCCAACACCTGGGCCACCGGCTGAATGATGAAATGGTATCGATCCCGGGCGTCGACCCAATCAACAGCCTGGACCACGACGAAGCTGTAAGCCTGGCCCGCGCCAACGGCGCTGGATGGCATGTAACCACCAATGCGGAGTATGCCGCGTTGCAGTTGTGGTGCTGGAAAAACGGGTTTCAGCCGCGTGGCAACAACAACCACGGCAGAGATTACGCACAGACTGACGAATTTGGCGTGAAGACGGATGGTTCAGTGGCCGGGCAGAGCACATCAATCGGGCGGACCCTGACCGGTTCCGGCCCGGCTAGCTGGCGCCACGACAATACCCCGTTTGGCATTGCTGATCTGAACGGCAACACCTGGGAGTGGTCTCCGGGAATGAGGATTGTAGATGGAGAAATCCAGGTGATTCCGGATAACGACGCCACTCAACTGACCGTAGACCTGTCTGCAGCTAGCTCATTATGGCAAGCCATAGACGGGGCCACCGGTAACCTTGTGGCCCCTGGATCTGCGGGCGCTGTTAAGTACGCAGCTTCAAACAGCGGCACCGGCGACTTTACGCTATACCGCGCTAGCGGACAGAGCTATGAGGGAATGCAGAACAGCTCCGGAGCCAATCCGGTAAGCGAAGCGGCGCTGCAAATGTTGAAGGCGCTGGGCTTGTTCCCGATAGCAGCCCAAGGCCTGGGCGGGGACGGCTTCTACATCAACGCGTCCGGCGAGCGGCTCCCGTATCGTGGCGGCGACTGGAGCAGCTCCGGCACTGCCGGCGTGTTCGCGTTGCGCCTGGGCGCCCCGCGCTCGAACTCGGTCACGGCCCTCGGGGCGCGCCCCGCTTTCGTGCTCTGACAATCTGTCCCCTGACATCTGTCCAGCCGGGCGATAGCCCGGCGCATCATTGAGAGGAACCATGACCCGCGCAGCAAGACGAACAACATCGGAAAAACCAGCAACAGAACTGGCCATAATCCAGAAGCTGGACGCCATGATCACCTACTGCTACCGGGTGACACAGCAATTTCCGAGATCTGAAAAGCCCGGGCTTGCCCGGGAGCTGCGAGAAGACTGCTGGGAGCTGATGAGATTGGTAGTGCAGTGCAACAAGCGCTACCACAAGAAAACCACCATTCAGGATGTGGACACTGCTCACGAAGTGCTTCGGAGAAAGATCAGAAAGGCCATGGAGCTGGAACTGATCCCGTTCCGAAAGTACCAGCACTGGTCTGGCTTGAATGATGAAATTGGCAGAATGATTGGCGGGTGGATTGAATCCCAAAACCCCAAAGGGGATGGGCGTTGAAACGGCTCCCGTATCGTGGCGGCAACTGGAACAACTCCGGCAATGCCGGCGTGTTCGCGTTGAACCTGAACAACCCGCGCTCGAACTCGAACACGAACATCGGGGCGCGCCCCGCTCTTGAGGCCAGCCAGAAGCGGTCAGCCTACTGGGCTGCCCGACTGTGCACCTCTCAAAAGGACGCCCATTCCCCGGCGAAAGCCGAAAAAGTTAACAGGCGGCTCGTTCTGGTAGCGACAGACAGTGAACGTTCGAGTCCGCCGCCCTTATCAAGGAAGAGCATGAAAACCTATCGAAACCTGTATCCGAGCATTTACGATTTCGAAAGCCTCTACAAAGCCTACTTGCGGTCCCGCCTGGGGAAACGAGACAGACCCAGCGTTCAGGTGTTTGAGCAGAACCTGGAGGGGAACCTCATCCAGCTGCAAAACGAGCTTATCTGGAACGAATACCGAACCGGCAGATACCATAATTTTGAAGTTTACGAGCCAAAGCGCCGCTTAGTGGCAAGCCTGCCCTTCCGTGATCGCGTACTCCAGCACTCCCTGGTGGCAGTGATTGAACCGATTTGGGAGGCAAGATTCATAAAACACAGCTATGCATGCCGCCCCGGCCGAGGCATGCACAAAGGCGCAGACGCAGTGCAAGGCATGCTGCGCAAGGTGAAGCGAGAGCACGGCAAGGTCTACGCACTGAAAGCCGATATTGCCAAGTACTTCCCGAGCATCAACCACGCGATTCTCCAGCGCCTGCTGGCGCGCCACATTGCCTGCGAGCAAACGCTGGCGCTGTGTTACGAAATCATGGGCTCTACAGTCGCGGCCAACGAACCCAACCCTTGCGGCATCCCGATTGGCAACCTCACCAGCCAGCTCTGGGCCAACATCTACCTGCACGAGCTCGACAAATTCGCCAAGCACGTCATAAAGGCGCACCACTACGTGCGCTACATGGATGATTTTGTCCTGATACACCACGACAAAGACTGGTTGCACCAGGCCAGAGCGGTAATCGATACCTTCCTGGAAGAGCATTTGGCGCTGCAGACCAACGCCAAAACCCAGGTGTTCCCTGTGAGCATCAACCAGGGACGTGGGCTGGACTTTCTGGGCTACCACATTTGGCCTACGCACCGCCGCCTGAGAAAGAGCTCAATCCGGCGCATGCACCGCACCATGAGAAAGCTGCAGCGCATGTACGCGAGAGGTGAAGTAGAGCTGGATCAAGTCCGGCAAACCGTCGTTTCGTGGTCTGCCCATGCCAGCCACGCAGACACCCACGGCCTGCAGCACAAACTGCTGGGCCAGTACCCGTTCAGAAAGGAGGCAGCATGATCCGAATCTGGTTTTGCCGCAGCGACGACATAGGCGGATTCCTGATCCGCTTGTTCACCTGGTCGAAGTGGAACCACGTTGCAGTTGAAGTGAACGGCTACGTTTACGAGGCTGTTAGCGGCGGCGGAGTTCGCCGCATAAAAGCCCGGGCGTATCCGCACGTTTGGAGCCAGTCAACTCCTGTAAACCTTTGGGTACGCCACCATGCTGCGGCGGAGACCTTTCTCAAACTGCAAGTTGGAAAGCCTTACGACTGGCTAGCCCTTCTTTCATGGCCAATCCGATCAACATGGCAGAGCCCGCACCGCTGGTTCTGTTCCGAGCTTGCCGCAAAAGCACTTCGGCATGCCGGGTACACCTACATAGGCGAAAAGGCTCACAGAGTCACCCCTGAAGACTTGTGGGAAGCCCTGGGCGCCGAGCCAGAACCAAACCAGACCGCCGGGAGCATCGCATGAGCTACAAAACCATACACACCAATGCCGGGCTGATCGCCATGGCAGAAGCCGAAGCGCAAGGCACCGCCATCAACCTGACAGAAATGGCCATAGGTGACGGCAACGGTAACCCGGCAGACCCAGATCCCCAGCAAACCGCCCTGGTCCGGGAGCGCTACCGGTCCACCATTAACCGCGTATGGCAAGACCCAGAGAACCCTCAGAGGTTTACAGCCGAGCTGATCATCCCCGCATCTGAAGGCGGCTTCACCCTCCGGGAAGTGGGCGTTTTTGACGAGAACGGCACTCTGTTCGCCGTAGGCAATCTTCCGGCGGCCTACAAGCCAACGGCTGCAGAGGGGTCTTTCGCGGATGCCGTAATGCGGATGGAGTTTATGGTGGCCAACGCCGATGTGGTTACACTCCAGGTGGACCCCAACGTAGCCGTGCCCAGCCAGGCCTGGGTGATCAACAACATCACTCCGGGCTTCCTGATCCCGGGCGGCACGACCGGCCAGGTGCTGGCCAAACAGTCGAATGCTGATGGCGACACCGTATGGCAGGATCCAGACGTAGCGAACATCACCGTAGACATCATCGATGAGCTGCAAACGCTGGCGACCAACCAGACCGTAGTGGATCTCACGAACACAACCACGTACGGCCTGGCCGTTTACATCGATGGACTGCGCATTAACCGAGGCTCCCAGGCGGACCAGTGGCAACCGGACCCAACCATAGAAACCAAGCTCACCTTGGGCCAAAGCTACCCGGACGGCACAGAAATCTACCTGGTGCAGAACGAACCAAGCGGCAGCGCCCCGGCACCCTTGGAGCGCAGCAAGAACCTGTCTGACCTGCAAAGCAAGGCCGCTGCCCGTACCAACATGGACGTGCACAGCAAGACCGAATCGAACGCATCTGGCCAGCCGGGCGACATTAAGTACAGCGCGCGCAGCACAGCCCCTACTGGCTGGCTCAAGGCCAACGGGGCTGCAATTTCACGTACCGCTTACCCGGAGCTTTTCGCTGTAATCGGCACCCAGTACGGCGAAGGTGATGGGTTTTCTACGTTCAACCTGCCGGATCTGCGTGGCGAGTTTATTCGTGGATGGGATGATGGGCGTGGTGTGGATGGTGGGCGTGAAATCGGCAGCCTTCAGTACGATGAGATCAAGGTGCACTCTCACGGGGCAACCGCGGCCAGCAACGGATCACACAACCATACTGGCACGACTGTTAGCGCCGGAAACCACTCTCACTCAGCCACTTCCGGTGAATCGGGCCGGCACCGGCATTCCGTAGACCCCATAACAAGGACCATTTATGACCATACGGGCGGGAACCAATGGTATGGCCAGGATTCGCCTAGCGGCTCGGGCCCTAGGATGTATACAAACTACGATGGAGGTCACTCCCACACAATCTCAGTAGGGAGCGATGGCAGCCACAATCACGGATTTGTAACCAAATCTAACGGTAGACACTCTCACGACATTTCTGTCGAGCAATCCGGCGGCTCCGAATCCCGCCCCCGCAACATCGCCTTGCTGGCCCTGATCAAATACTGAGGTGACCATGAACAGCAAAACCGTGTATCAGTACGATGAAACCGGGGCCTACGCAGGCCCCACGCAAGCAGACGAATCCCCCCGGGAGCCGGGGGTGTACCTGCTGCCAGCCCGGTGCACCGAAGTGGCCCCACCGGAGGAAATACCGGAAGACAAATGGCCGCGATGGAACGGCAAGGAATGGCAGATCGCCAACAAACCGGCTCAGGCAAACCGGGACGACCCGGTGAACAAGCTGAAGGAGTTCCTGGCGAACAACCCGGACGTGGAGGCACTGCTCAAGGCTGGCGATTAACAGAATGAAGGGGGAGTGGCTGGCCTCTGTAATAGAACCACTGCCAGCGGAGTCACACGCGCGCGTGAATCATCCTGACGGTACGCAATCACCCGATCAGGCGAGGCAACCGCAATGGCAAAATTCCTACACGGGGTGGAGGTGCTGGAAATCGACACCGGCCCCCGCCCCATTCAAACAGTCCGCTCCGGCGTTATCGGTATCGTAGGTACCGCGCCTGAAGCGGAAGGGGCGACCCCGGCCGAAGTTACAATCGGCAATACAGCGCTTAACACCGCAATCATTTACACCGCCAACGAAGCGGGCACCGCAGGCAACAACCTTCGCATCCGTTACTTGAACACCGGTAACGCCTCCGAAACACTGGCCGCTGCACTTTCCGGCAACGATATCACCGTCACTCTGGCCACAGACACCGAGGGCCTGGTGACTTCCACCGCGTCCGACGTGCTGGCGGAAGTGAACGGCATCATTGATACCCCGGTGACTGCCGAGCTTGCGGAAGGCAGCGACGGTTCCGGCGTGGTTAAGGCTCGCGATTTCGTTTCACTCACTGGCGGTGCTGCAGAGCCCTTCCCGATCAATCAGCCGACTCTGGTTGCAGGCTCTCGCACCGAAGCCGCCCGGCTGGGCACGTCCGGCACCCTGCCTGCAGCAATGGACGGCATTTTCGACCAGGTGGGCGCCGTGGTCATAGTTGTGCGCGTAGAGGAAGGCGCAGACGAGCAAGCCACCACTGCCAATGTCGTGGGCGGCGTCAACGCCACCACCGGCCAGCTCGAAGGTGTGCAGGCCCTGCTGGGCGCTGAATCCGTTGTCGGCTTCTCTCCGCGCATCTTGTGCGCCCCGGGCTACACCCACCAGCGCGAATCAGGCCTTCGCAACGCGGTCGTTTCTGAACTGCTGGGGATCGCTGAGCGCATGCGCGCCATCATCGTGGCCGATGGCCCGAACACGACCGATGACGCAGCACAGCAGTACGCGGACGACTTCGGCAGCGCGCGGGTTTACCTGGTGGACCCGTGGCCCATGGTTATCCAGTCTGATGGCAGCTACAAAGCAGAGCCCGGCTCAGCCCGAACCGCTGGCATTTTCGCCAAGATCGACAACGACCTCGGCTTCTGGTGGTCACCGTCAAACAAGCCGGTTAACGGCATTGTCGGCACTTCCCGGCCGGTGGATTTCAAGCTGGGTGACGCCAACAGCCGCGCCAACCTGCTGAACGAAGGCGGCATTGCCACCATCATCCGCCAGGACGGTTATCGCCTGTGGGGCAACCGCTCCCTGACTGACGATACCAAATGGATGTTCATTTCAGTCCGGCGCACGGCAGACATGATCAACGACAGCATCCAGCGCGCGCACCTGTGGGCGGTAGACCGCAACATCACAAAAACCTACGTGGAAGACGTGACCGATGGTGTGAACGCCTACATCGCCAGCCTAAAAGCGCAAGGCGCAATTCTGGGCGGCCGGTGCTGGCCTGACCCGGACCTGAACACACCGTCCAACATCCAGCAGGGCAAGGTTTACTTCAATTTCGAGTTTACCCCGCCCTACCCGGCTGAGCACATCACCTTCCGGTCCATGCTGGTGGACGACTACATCACAGAGGTGTTTGAATAATGGCCGCTCGCGACGTACTCAAGAACATTAACCTGTTTGTGGATGGCCGGGGCTACGCCGGCCAGCTGCAAGACTACACCCCGCCGGTTCTCACCGTTCAGACCGAAGACTGGCGCGCTGGCGGGATGGATGGCGCCGAGGCGCTGGACATGGGCATGGAGCCGCTGGAAAGCAGCTTCAACCTGATTTCCTACGACAAGGACATTCTGAGCCAGTTCGGCGTGGCAGAAGGCAATGAAATCCCCTTCACCGCCCGCGGTGCTCTGGAATCCGTGGACGGCACCGTAAAGCAGGTGGTCCACAAGATGCGCGGCAAAATCACCGCCATCGATTCCGGCACCTGGCAGCCCGGCCAAATGTCCCCGCTGTCCGTCACCATGCGCCTGCACTACTACAGCCTGGAACATGACGGCGAAGTAGTGCACGAGATCGATGTTCGCAACATGATCCGCATCATCAACGGCACTGACCGGCTGGCGGAAATCCGCGAAGCCCTGGGCGTGTAATTCGTGGCGGCTCCGGCCGCCCATCACCTGACAACCACAAGCGAGAACAACATGGCAGAGCAAGAACTTCCGGAATACCTGGTAGAAAGTGACGACGGCCTGGCTATCGAGCTGAAGACAGCCGTGGAGATCGATGGTGCGAAAACCAAAACGGTCATCATGCGCGAGCCTACTGTTCGCGACCAGCTGGACGTTCAGGCGGTTAAGGGCAGCGAAGCCCACCGCGAAGTCACTCTGATGGCCAATCTGTGCAATATCACCCCGGGCCAGGTGGAGCAGATGACCATGCGCAACTACCGGCGCTTGCAGGAAGCGCTGGAGGTTTTTACACAGTAAGAGCCCAAGATCTCCGATCAGGCGTGTTGGCTCTCGCGTCTCACACCGGCTGGGCCATGAGCGAAATCACCGCCATGCGCACCAGCCAGCTTTTCTGGTGGCTAGACGGATTACCCAAAGATGGCAAACAAGCGCCTTAATGCAACAATCACCATCGGCGGGGGCGTCGGCCGCACCCTGACCAAAGGCCTGACCTCAACCAAAAAGCAGCTGGGCGAGGTCGGCAGCTCCATCCGCACGGTTGAAAAACGCCAGAAGACCCTCGGAAAATCCATCGACACCTTCGCCCGCATGGGTAAGAACGTGGATGGCATGCGCCGCGAGTATGCGGATCTCACCAAAGAAATGGACCGCCTGCGCAAAAAACAGGAACAGCTGCTCCGCGTGGAGAAGGCCCGTGCGCGGGTTTCTGGCGCTTACTCCAAGTTCAGCGGCGAGGTCGGCAAATCTATTGGCACGCTCAGAACCGCATCCATTGCCGCCACCGGCCTGGGCGCCGCAACCGTTGGCCTGACCAGCAAGGTGGCATCCGCTGGCGATGAAGTAGCGAAAACGGCCCGCTCCATTGAGTTCAACGCCAAGGCCTTCCAGGAATACCAATTCGCCGCCGATCGCGTGGGCGTATCTCAGGAGACCTTCAACCAGTCCCTGGGTGCGTTCGGTAAGCGCCTGGGCGAACTGAAAACCCGAGGCAGCGGCGCGCTGGCCACTCAGCTGAAGGAAATGAACCCGGCACTCTATGAGACCCTGAAAACCACAGAGTCCACGGAAGAGGCGTTCGAGATTTACATCCAGGCGATGCGCGAAAGCACCGATGCTGCCGAGCGTAACGCCATGGCATCCGCCGGGTTCAGCCGTGCAGGCCTAAAAATGGGCCTGATCGCTCAGACCTCATCCGAGGAAATCCAGCGCCTGCGCAAGCGGGCCGAAGAGCTGGGCTATGTGCTGAGCAACGAAGACCTGGCAGCGGCTGAGAAATTCACCGATGAAATGACCAACATGCAGACCGCCATGGGCGGTGTTGGTCGTCTGGTTGGCGCCGAACTGATGCCGGTGCTATCCAAGTTCTTCAACAAGTTCACCGGCTTTGTTGTGGAAAATCGGGACAGAATTTCAGGCTGGGCCGAAACCATCGCGGAGAAAACCGAAGCCGCGCTGCCATCAATCATCAAGGCCGCGAAAGGCATTGGCGAAACCATGATGGCCGTGGGCCGACTGACCGGCAAGCTGGCGGATCTGGTGGGCGGCTTCGACAACCTGGCCCTGATTGTTGTGGGCCTGAAGTTCGCGCCGCTGATAATCAGCACCGTGAAGCTGGTTGGCGCTCTGGGCTCCCTTGCGGCCGCGTTCCCGATGGTTGCCGCCGGTGTCAAAGCGGTTGGGCTGGCCCTGACTGCAAACCCGATCGGCCTTATCGTTACTGCCATCGGCGCTGCAGCGTTTGTGATTTACAGATACTGGGAGCCGATCAAAGGCTTTTTCTCTGGCCTGTGGGGCGGCGTGAAAAGCGTTGTTTCTGGCGCACTGGACGGCATCAAGTCCGTTTTGGGTTGGACGCCCATGGGCCTGATCGCCAACAACTGGGGCGGCATCACCGAGTTCATCGGGGGAATGTGGGCTGGCGTAACCCGGATGACAGAGAAAACCCTGAACTGGGTCAGCAGCAAGCTGGAATGGGTCGGCAACGCCTTTGACAAGATCGGCGGCTTCCTCGGATTTGGCGATGACGCGGACGAAGAAGCGCAGAAAGCCAAAGGCAAGCCAGAGCCAAAACGCCCCACAGGATTGGCGAGGAAGTCACGCTCTGCCGATACGGCCAGAGAAGAGCGCCCCGACACTAAGCCAGCCAGCAAGCGTGCGCCAGTGCCAGGGGAGGCGGTGGCCCGCAATGAAACGCCGCAGCCCGGCCGAGTGGTTGCCAAAGAGCCGGCCCCCGCCCCGGTCCAGCAAGCGCCGCAGCAGGTCAACAAAACCGAGCAGAACAACAGCCAGACCAACAACCGGCGAGGTGGCGACACTTTCCAGATCAGCATTGTTCAGCAGCCCGGCGAGGATGCCGAAACCCTGGCGCAGCGAGTGGCCCGCATCATCCAGCAGCAGCGCCGCCAGGAAAACGCCGGCGCCCTTTACGACCAACCGGCAGGAGCGTAACCCATGGCAAACGTCATGCTGAAGCTGGGCGAGTTCACCTTCGGGGTTGATACCGCCGCCTACCAGCAGCTAACCCGCGTCAGTGAATACCGCTGGGCATCACAGGAGCGGATCGGCCAGGGGCCAGCCTTGCAGCCCGTGGGGCTGGGCAGTGACACCATCAACATGGACGGCACAATCTTTCCTGGCCACCGGGGCGGCACCAGCCAGCTCGAAAACATGAGGGCCGAGGCCGGCAAAATGAAACCGCTGATCCTGGTGGATGGCCGGGGCTTTGTTCACGGCCGGTGGGTCATCCATCGAGTGGAAGAGCGCCAGGAAGTGTTTGCTCATCGAGGCGCCCCGAGAAAGCAGACGTTCAGAATGCAAATAGAGAAATACGACGATGGCCTATAAGTACACCACCAAACAGGGCGACACCGTGGATTACATCGCCTGGCAAGCCTACGGCTCACTGGCGGGCCATGTAGTTGAGCGCCTGCTCGATGCCAACCGTGGGCTGGCGGATCGTGGCCCCATTCTGCCTGCCGGCCTCAAAATCACTCTGCCGGATGCGCCAGAGCCTGAGCAAGAAAACGGAGTGCGCCTGTGGGATTAGCGCCATCCTTCCGGATCGAAGCCAACAGCAGCGACATAACCGCCACCATCCGTGAGCGGTTCCGCTCCCTCTCCATCACCGATAACGCCGGCATCCAGTCCGACAGCCTGACCATCACGCTGGCGGACAATGTGCCGGAGCAGCCAATCATGATCCCGAATACCGGTGCCGAGCTGGCGGTGTGGATCGGCTACGACCGGCAAGCGGTCAAGATGGGTCTGTTTGTGGTGGATGAGGTGGAGCTGTCCGGGCCACCGAACATGATGATGATCCGAGCCAAGGCGGCGCCGCAGCAGAGCACCCCGGCGAAGAAAACGCCGCTGCAGACTCAAAAGTGGAGATCGTGGGATGCCGCCACAACGCTGGGCGGCATGGTAGCGACCATTGCCGAAGAACACGGCATGGAGTCAGCCGTTCCGGCTGCGCTTGCCAGCCAGGAGCTACCTCACTATGACCAGGTGGGCGAATCCGACATAAACCTGCTGACCCGGGCGGCCAAAACCTATGACGCGATAGTGAAGCCAGCCAACGGCAAGCTGGTGGTAACGAAAAAGGCGGCTTCTGAAACCGTCTCAGGCCAATCGCTGCCGACGGTCACCGTAGCCGCCACCGAGCTTACAGACTGGTCTGTGACCATCGCCGAGCGCGACCACTTCAACACCGTCACCGCCACCTGGTACGACCAGGACGCCGCCGAAGAAAAAGCGGTTACCGTTGGCGAGGGCGAGCCGGTGAAGGCGTTGCGCCATGGCTACAAAAACGAGGCCGAAGCGAAGGCAGCGGCACAGTCAGAACTGGACGGAAGATCGCGCGGGCAATCCACCCTGTCCTTCACCCTGCCTGGGCGCACTGACCTGATCGCGGAAAGTCGCCTCAAACTGACCGGCCTGCGCCCGGGGATCAACCAGGAATGGCTGGTTACCCGCGTAACGCACACTATCGATGGCAGCGGTTATCGGGTTTCGGGGGCGGCTGAGACGCCGAAGTAATTAAGGCCACGCTGCGGGAAGCTGTGGGCATTTTGCGGCTAACGCATTTTCATAGTTACGCATTGTCGGGCACTTGTGGGCGAGGGCAATGCTTTCGGTTATAATGAAATCAAATGCTTAGGATTGCTGGTAGCACTCATAATGCTGGGGTCGGCGGTTCGACTCCGCCCCTTGCTACCAGAATACAGAGGGTCACGATTCACGTCGTGACCCTTTTTTTTGGCGCATCCATGGCACCGATCAGGATGAGGACCTACCCCGCGAGATGTCGAGCAGGTACCCCCGGGCGTCGCGTCGCCCGTCAATTTCGATGTTGGCTTTGCCGCCTCGGTGGTCGGTTATGACCATGATATCGTCGTCGGGAAGCATCGACCGGCCAATACTGTCGAGATCTACTGTCGCAATGCGCGACCCCTCAATTCCGTAGCGGATGTCGTAGGTGTTGCGGCGGCCGTTCCACTGGGCAAAATAGGCGCCGCGATCGGTGATGAAGAACACCCCGAACTTCAGCCAACCGTCGTCGTGGAGGATGGCCTTTTCCTGAAAGCGAACCTGCTCACTGCCATCGTCGGCAGAATCCAGGGCAACAGACGTGAAAGCGGGCGTGTTGATTGGCCCATGAACCTGCTCCATCGAACCGGATGCGGCACATCCATGAAGAAACAGTATCAGACACCCCATCGACAACATTCTGGATACAGGCACTGCCAAGCTTCCTTTCACCGTTGGTAATTCAGGATTTCTGACCTTCTAAACCGGAAATCCAGCTCGCTGTGTAACAATTCGCAAGTAACCCTAAATAATCGGGCCCGAAAAATCCATAGCCGTCAGAGTCCCGGTGCGGTGCCACGCCATGCCATGCCATGCCATGCCATGTCATGTCATGTCATGTCAGCGTGATGCAGATGGGTGAAGTATAAGGAGCGCTCATTTCGGGCCCGTCGCTGTGCTGTGATTCCGATCGTTATGGCATACTCCGGTGACGAAACCGACAAACTCCTGACAACAGCAAGGATCGTTGATATGAGACCCGAAACTCTGGCTCTGCACGCAGGCTTCAAAAGCGACCCCACCACCCGGGCGGCCACCACGCCTATCTACCAGACCACGTCCTATACCTTCGATGACACCCAGCACGGTGCCGACCTGTTCGACCTGAAGGTACAGGGCAATATCTACACCCGCATCATGAACCCCACCAACGCGGTGCTCGAAGAGCGGATGACCGAGCTGGAAGGCGGCGTGGGGGCGCTGGCCGTGGCCTCCGGTATGGCGGCCATTACCTACGCCCTGCAAACCATCTGCAAGGTGGGCAACAACATTGTCAGCACCAGTCAGCTGTATGGTGGCACCTACAACCTGTTTGCCCACTCGTTGCCCAACCAGGGCATCGAATGCCGCATGGTGCCCCACGACGATTTTGACGCCGTTGAGAACGCCATCGACGACAACACCCGGGCACTGTTCTGTGAATCCATCGGCAATCCGGCGGGCAACGTGGTGGATATCCAGCGCTGGGCCGACATTGCCCACAAGCACGGCATCCCCCTGATGGTGGACAATACGGTCGCCACACCGTTCCTGTGCCGACCGTTCGAGCACGGCGCCGACATCGTCATTCACTCCCTCACCAAATACATCGGCGGTCATGGCACCACCGTAGCCGGCGTGGTGGTGGATTCCGGCAAGTTCGACTGGAAAGCCAGCGCCGCCAAATTCCCGATGCTGAATGAACCTGACCCGTCCTACCACGGCGTGGTCTACACCGAGGCCCTCGGCCCGGCCGCGTTTATCGGTCGCTGCCGCGTGGTGCCGCTGCGCAATACCGGCGCGGCGCTGGCCCCGTTCAATGCCTTCCTGATCATGCAGGGCCTGGAAACCCTTGCACTGCGCATGGAACGCCATTGCGAGAACGCCGAGAAAGTCGCCCACTTCCTGCAGAACCACCCGTCGGTGGAATGGGTCAATTACGCCGCGCTGGCCAACAGCCCCTACAAAGCCACCTGTGACAAGATCTGCGGCGGCAAGGCCTCCGGCATTCTGAGCTTCGGCATCAAAGGCGGCCGTGATGCCGGTGCCCGCTTCATTGATGCCCTGAACCTGATCCTGCGCCTGGTCAACATTGGCGATGCCAAGTCCCTGGCCTGCCATCCCGCCACCACCACCCATCGCCAGCTCAACCCGGACGAACTGAAGAGTGCCGGCGTCAGTGAAGACCTGGTGCGGCTGTCGATTGGCATCGAGCACGTCGATGACATCATCGCCGACATTACTCAGGCCCTCGACGCCGCCACGCCCTGACCCCACGTTGACGGAGATCAACGGGTGCGACGAAAGTCGTGCCCGTTATCCCCCTTTACCCCTCTATAACCCCGTGATTGCCCTTACTCGTCTTGTAACTACCCCGCCGCCGTTTTACTCTTTAAAGCTCCCCAACGTCTTTACGAGAGTCCGGTTGTAATGAGCGACACCGCAAAGCCCCGCGTCACCAGTGGTTCCAAATTCCGCAACGAGCATGGTTTTTCAGCCATCAAGGATGGCGTCAAACGCTCGTCCAGCCCGGAAGCCACGCCGGTACAGCGCAAGCCGAAATGGCTGCGGGCCCGCATGCCCGGTGGTGAGCGCTACGAAGCGGTACGCAAGAACGTCAGCGAGCATCGCCTGAGCACCGTCTGCCAGGAATCCCACTGCCCCAACATCGGGGAATGCTGGACCAACGGCACCGCCACCATCATGGTGATGGGCTCCGTATGCACCCGCGCCTGCAAGTTCTGTGCAGTCGACACCGGCAACCCCCGGGGCTGGCTGGATCCGGAGGAGCCGGAGAACACCGCCAAATCCGTGGAACTGATGGGGCTGCGCTACATCGTGCTGACATCGGTGGACCGGGACGATCTTGACGATGGCGGCGCAGCCCACTACGCCGCCTGTGTGGCCGCCATCAAACAGCGCACGCCAGAAGTAGCCGTGGAGGCACTGACCCCGGATTTCGACGCGGTGATGACCGATGTGGAGAAAGTGGTGGATTCCGGCCTCGATGTGTTCGCCCAGAATGTGGAAACCGTGGAGCGGTTGACCAGCCGCGTGCGTGACCCGCGGGCCGGCTATCGGAAAACGCTGGATGTGCTGGCGCATGCGAAACAGCACCGCCCCGATGTCATCACCAAGACCAGTCTGATGCTGGGGCTGGGTGAGACCGACGAAGAAGTTCTGGCGACCATGGACGATCTGCGCGCCATCGGTGTAGATATCCTTACCCTCGGTCAGTACCTGCGCCCCACGCCCAACCATCTTCCGGTCGAGCGCTACGTGACGCCGGAAGAGTTCAATCGTTACCGAGACATCGGTCTTGAAAAGGGCTTTATGGAAGTGCCCTCCGGCCCCATGGTGCGCTCCAGCTACCGGGCCGATCGCGTATTCGACAAGAACAACCTGGGTCTTGCTGTACCGGAAGTGCCCGTGGCTCGTGCCCAGCAAATTCCGGTCAAGGCCGTAGATTAAGACCACCGTCCGGACCGGGAATTCCATGCTGACCCTGCTCAAAAACGCCCGCCTGAAGTACAAGTTCTGGCTGCTCAACATCGTGGTGTTTGCGGTGATGTGTCTGCTGGTGCTTTACGCCATCGACACCATTGCCGACATCACCGGTCAAAGTTTTACGGCCACGTTCTCTGAGACGGCCCCAGGCTTTGCCCTGGTGGTCGCGGTGCTGATGGCACTGGAGATGGCCGGCTCCCAGTTACTGATTTCCTTTATCGAGCGTCACGTTCACCGTCTCAAAGGCACCATGGTGGAGGTTCAGGCCTCCGGCAATCTGAGTAAACGGGCGCAGGTGGATTCCACCGATGAAATCGGTGAGATGGGTACCGCATTCAATGCCATGCAGGATCGCACCATGGCCGTGGTCAAAAGCATGAAAGAGGCCATCGACCGGTTGCACAGCGAAGTGCGGGAACTGACCGCCGCAGCGGAGAGCCGCCGCGACGATCTGGCGCGCCAGCAATCCGGGGCCGATCGCTCCGCGGAAGTGATCGAGGCCATGCTCCAGAGTTTCGGTGGTATCGCGGAACAGGCCGGCATCGCCAAAACCCTGTCCCACGAGGCACGCAGTACGGCACTGGACGGCGGTGAGCGGGTCTCCCGCAGCGCCGACTCCATTCGCCGCCTGGAGGACGTTATCCGCCATTCCGCCGCCAGTGTGGAATCCCTGGCCGAGAACAGCCATGAAATCAGCAAGGCGGTCACGGAAATCAAGGGCATCGCCGAGCAAACCAACCTGCTGGCACTGAACGCCGCCATCGAAGCCGCTCGCGCCGGAGAGCAGGGCCGTGGATTTGCCGTTGTGGCCGACGAGGTCCGCAGCCTGGCCCAGCGTGTTCAGGACTCCACCGGGCACATCCAGACCATCATCGACCGTCTGCTGCAGGCGATGGATACGGCTGTCCGCCAGATGACTGAGAGCTCCGCCGATGCCAGCCGCTGCGTGGATGAGTCCGAGCAGGGCCGCAAGGCGCTGGACGCCATCAACTCGGTGGTCAGTCGCATCGACGACACCAACGAGGAGATCGCCACCATGTCTGCCCACCAGACCGCCTCCACCGACGACGTGCTGGCCAACGTGCAGGGCATCCGCGACACCACGCAGAGCATGGTGACTCAACTGGCGGAAAGCGCCGACATGACCCGGCGACTGAAAAATCTGATTGATTCCCTCGAAGAGGCCTCAAACAGGGTCACAGTCAGCTAGGGGTTTGTGGCACACTCTGCACTCGTTTTTTCGCAGCGTGGACAATGTGCCGATGACCCCGATCCGCTCCCTTTATGACCGCTGGATTCTCCCCCACCCGGTCGCCGTTCTTGTGGTGTTTGCTCTCATCCTTGTTGTCGCCAGTCTCAGGCTGGACCAGTTCCGGCTCGACGCCTCGGCCGAGTCCCTGGTGCTGGAGAATGACCGCTCCCTGGAGCAGTATCGTGAGGTGAATCGCCGCTTCACCACCTCAGACGATTTTCTGATCGTTACCTATACCCCGGCGAATGACCTGTTCAGCCCCGACACGCTGGATACCCTGCGGCAGCTCCGCGACGAGCTGGAAGCCCTGGAGGCCGTCAGTTCCACCAACAGCATTCTCAACGTGCCCCTGCTGCACAGCCCGGACCTCACCCTCGACACGGTGGATTCGGAGATCAAGACCATGGACGGCGATGACGTGGCCCCCGACACCGCCCGGGAAGCCCTGCTCAGCAACCCCCTGTATCCGAACCTGCTGATCAGTAAAGACGCTGGCACCACTGCTATCCAGGTCAACCTGCCGACACCGGAGCGGTATTTCGAGCTGCTCAATGAGCGCGAACGGCTGCGCGAGGCGGTGGCCGGCGACAACGCCAGTGTCGACGACCAGCAGGCGCTGGAACGGGTAAGCGATGACTTCATCCGCTTCACCGAGCAGCTCGGGGCCGAGCGGGAACAAACCATCAGTGAGGTGCGAAGCATTCTGGACGCCTATCGGAACAATGCCGAGATTTACCTCGGTGGCGTGCCGATGATCGTCGCCGACATGATCCAGTTCATCCAGAACGACCTGTCCACCTTCGGCATCGGCGTACTGATCTTTCTGCTGCTGACTCTGGCCATCATCTTCCGCCAATGGCGCTGGGTGCTGGTGCCACTGCTGTGCTGCAGCGTTACCGTGTGGCTGGTGATCGGGTACCTGTCCTGGGCCCAGTGGCCGATCACGGTGATTTCGTCCAATTTCGTGTCGCTGCTGTTGATCATGACCCTGTCGCTGACCATCCACCTCATCGTCCGTTACCGGGAGTTCCAGCACGACGATCCCGGCGCAGCCCCCCGGGACACACTTCGCCAGACAGTGCTGACGATGATCAAACCCTGTTTCTACATGGCCATCACCACCATCGTGGCGTTCGGCTCGCTGACCTTCAGTGGTATCCGCCCGGTGATCGATTTCGGCTGGATGATGACCATCGGCCTGTCCGTGGCCTTCCTGGTCACCTTTATCCTGTTCCCGGCGCTGCTGGCACTGTTACCCCCGCCAGTTGACCGCTTCGTCAGCTCGGACCGCGTACCCTTCACGGACGCCTTCGCACGCTTCACCGAGCATCACGGCAAGCTGGTGCTGGGTGGTTCTGCCGTCATCGCTGTGCTCTGTGTGATCGGCCTGAGCCGGCTGACGGTGGAGAACAGCTTTATCGATTACTTCAAATCCAGCACCGAAATCCATCAGGGCATGATCACCATCGACGACCGCCTCGGCGGAACCACACCGCTGGACGTGGTGATCACCGACGACCCGGCACCGGAAAACGGTGGTTCCGATGATCCCTTTGCCAGTGACTGCGATCCGTTCGTGGACGACTGTGGCGATGAGGCCGAGTACCGGGACACCTGGTACACCTACCAGAAAATGGACCGCCTGCGAGGCGTGCACGACTATCTGGACAGCCTCAAGGAAACCGGCAAGGTGCTGTCCATCAGCACCACTCTGGATCTGCTCGCCCAGGTTAACGGCGACCAACCACTGAATGCCCTCGAGCTGGCGTTCGTACCCTCAGCGGTGCCGGACGACCTGCAGGACATTCTCCTCACCCCTTACATCTCCGAGGAGCATGATCAGGCCCGCTTCAGCATCCGCATTCTGGAAACCCTGCCGGAGCTGCGTCGTCAGGAACTGCTGGATACCATTCACGGGCACCTCACCGGTGAGCTTGGTTTTGCCGAGGATCAGGTGCTATTTACCGGCATGACGGTGATGTACAACAACATGCTGCAAAGCCTGTTCGATTCCCAGATCAAGACCCTGGGCGTGGTGTTCCTCGCCATCATGATCATGTTCCTGATCCTGTTCCGTTCGATCCTGCTGGCACTGATCGGCATGGCACCAAACCTGATCGCCGCTGGCTCGGTGCTCGGCCTGATGGGTTGGCTGAACATTCCGCTGGATATGATGACCATCACGGTTGCCGCCATTACCGTCGGCATCGCGGTGGATGACACGATTCATTACATCCACCGCTTCAAAACCGAGTTCGCCAAAGACGGCGACTACATCGCCACCATGCACCGCTGCCATCGCAGTATCGGCCGCGCCATGTTCTACACGTCGCTGACCATCATCACCGGGTTCTCGATCCTGGTGCTGTCAAACTTCATACCGACCATCTACTTCGGCCTGTTCACCGGCTTCGCGATGCTCATGGCCCTGATCGGAGCGCTTACCTTGTTGCCGCGCCTGATCGTTCTGATCAAGCCTTTCGGTTCGGGTTCGGGTTCGGGCTCGGGGGTATAGTCTTTTTTAGCCTGAAGGCTGGGGGGTGACCGGTGGTAAAGCCCCCCTTCCCAAAACCGCTACAAGCACGTCCGTGTGCGCTTCTCTCCGGCCATCCATGGCCTACGAAATTTTGGGAAGGGGGGCTTCACCACCGGTCAACAAGCTTCACAAGTGTCGCCTTGAAGCACCGCCCAGATATTTTTTGGAAATCCATCTTAAGACTTTGATCGCCAGGCGGGGAAAGGGCCTCTCCAGAATCTCGGAGGCCATGGATGGCCGTAGAGAAGCGCACATGGATGTGCTCGTAGCGGTTCTGGAGAGGCCCTTTCCCTGCCTGGCAGCCCCCACAACCAGAGCCAGAGCAAGAGCCAGAGCAAGAGCAAGAGCCAAAAAAAAGCCCCCAAAACGGGGGCTAAACAAACCATCAGCCTTTACCGGGCTCCGGGTCCGGCACATTGAGCATCTCATCGTGCTCCGCCATATCCCAAGGCAACTTGCCCGGAGAAATATCCAGGAAATGCAGGTAGTTCTCGAACTGGTCGAGAATGTCCTTGATGATGTCGTGCTCATCGTATCCGAAGATATCGTAGGAACGGCCACCCCGGCGCAGATACACCTCCGCACGGAAATAGACCTCCGGCTTGTCCGGATTCCGCTTGATCTCACCGTACACGAACCCCGGCAACGCGTGCTCCGTCAGGCGGATGTCGTACACAAAATCCACATGGTCCTCGCGATGAACCTGCAGCACCGAGCGGCACCGTTCGGCATCGAACTCGGTTGTGGCCTTCCAGCCACGTTTCTTGAGCTCTTCCTCAACCGCATGCATGCTGCTCATCACCGTGTTCTTGATGAACATCTCCACCTCATGCTGCCCCGGGAACTCAACCATTGACGCCAACCGGTGCTTCCACTGGGCGCTGTTCATTTGCCGGCTGCTCATCATGTGCGCCTGCAGGCTAGTTTCCCGATGGCCCTCGATCACAAGGGCGCGCCACATACCGACAGCGGCTATCAGCATGATGATGGCGAACGGCAGGGCGCTGGCAATGGTCATGGTCTGCAGCGCACTGAGACCACCGGCAAGCAGCAACACGGCAGCCACAGCGCCTTCGAGCACGGCCCAGAACACGCGCTGCCACGCCGGGGTTTCAATCACACCCCCGGAGGCCAGAGAGTCGATCACCAGGGATCCCGAATCCGAAGACGTGACGAAGAAGGTGATGATCAGCAGCACCGTCAGTAATGAGATGAAGAACGACCAGGGCAGTTCGTCGAACAGCTGGAACAAGGCGACCGCATGATCCGCCTGCACATCGGCAATCAGGGTGTCGAGGCCTTCGTTCATGATCAGGTGCAGGGCGGTGTCGCCGAAGATGGAAAACCACAGGAACGTGAAAATGGACGGCACCAGCATAACGCCGAAAACAAACTGGCGGATGGTGCGACCACGGCTGATCTTGGCGATGAACATGCCGACAAACGGTGCCCAGGCGATGGTCCAGCCAAAGATGAACAGGGTCCAGTTGCCGATCCAGTCACTGCGGGTGTAGGCCTGCAGATTGAACGTGCGCTCGACAATACCACTCATGTAGCTGCCGGTGTTCTGCAGGAAAGTTTCCAGGATGTGGATGGTGGGTCCGACGATGAACACGAACAGCATCAACGCCACCGCAAGGACCATATTCAGGATCGACAGGCGTTTCACGCCCTTGTCCATACCCGCGACCACCGAAACCGTTGCCGCTGCGGTGATCACGGCGATCGCGATGATCTGTACGGTGGTGTTGACCGGAATATCTTCCCAAAGGTAGTTGATACCCGCGTTGATCTGGGTAACGGACAGGCCCAGCGTGGTGGCGATACCAAACATGGTACCCAGGATGGCAAACACGTCGACCGCATGGCCAATCGGGCCGTAGATCCTCTCGCCGATCAGCGGGTAAAGGGCAGAGCGGATGGACAGCGGCAAGCCGTGGCGAAAGGCAAAGTAAGCCAGCACCAACCCGACCAGACCGTAGATCGCCCAGATGTGGAAACCCCAATGGAAAAAGGCAATCTGCATGGCCTGCTTGGCCGCATCGACGGTCTCGGCAGCACCCGCCGGTGGCGAGGCGTAATGCAGTACCGGCTCGGCAACGCCGAAGAACAGCAGGGCAATACCGTAGCCCGCTGAAAACAGCATGGCGAACCACTCGGGAAAGCTGTACTGGGCCTCGGCGTGGTCCGGCCCCAGTTTGATGTTGCCCCAGCTGGATACACCCACCGAGACAATAAAGACGAGAAAAATCGCAACGGCCAGCATGTAGAACCAGCCAAAGGTTTCAGTAATCCACGACAAGGTGGCACTGAATGCCTCACCCGCCAGTTCGGGATTACTGATGGTTCCAATAACGAGCAGCAGCGCGACCACCACTGCCGGGATGAATACCGGGACCAGAATGGTCGACCGGAACTTACGGTTCTCTGCAGTCATAGTTATCTTCCGTGTTGGTGGAAATGTGAATCCTGCCTTACGTTGACCTACCCGAACACTGATTCTAAAGCATAAAAAAACCGCCGACAGCCCGGGACCGCGGCGGTTTTTCAGGCGGAACGTTTACTGCATTTGCTGCTGCATCTGACGCTGTTGCTGCATCTGCTGCTGCATTTGCTGCATGCGCTTGTCCAGCTCGGCGCGCTGTTCTTCGGTGAACACCGCATCGACCTTGGCCTGCATCAGGGTAGACAGTGCAGTCATCTCACCGGTCAGGTCCCCCAGCTTCTCCGAGTTATCACGGATTTTGCCTTCGTCGTAGTCCGGCTTGATCTCGGCCTGAATGGATTGCTGAATCTGTTGCGCTTCCGCTTGCAGTTCCTGGATCTCGCCCTGCATCTCTTCGATAATGCCGCGGATTTCCGTTTGCTGGTCGTCACTCAAACCGACCAGTTCCGCCAGCTGGTCCACCTGATCCCCTTGCGGTGCCTGCTGACTCATATCTTGTGCCAGCACCGGGGCAGACAGACCCAATATCAGCGTAGCAATGCCAAACAGTTTTAAAAGCTTCATAAAAATCTCCGTTGTGTATCGCGGTTTCAAGCGTCAGACCACACACACTAAAACAAAACGCCCACGGCTTTCACCCCGATACCCCCTCTTTTTGTACATACCTCACAACCCGTTCGCCGGGATCCCGCGGCAGCAGCGGCCTCAATCAAATGTGAAAATTTAGTCATTCCCGTCCATAATGGCGCCGTTCAGCCAACACTGGAGTCACACCATGGCGATTAACTGGTTTCCCGGGCACATGCACAAGGCCCGCAAGGAGATCAAAAAAGTAATGCCGCAGATGGACCTGATTATCGAGGTTCTCGACGCCCGCATTCCTTTCAGCAGCGAAAACCCGCTGGTCCCCAACCTGCGCGGCGATACCCCGCTGATCAAGGTGCTCAACAAGCGTGACCTGGCGGATCCGGACATCACCGCCCAGTGGCAGGCGTGGCTGGAAAAGGAGCGGGGCGTACGCACCATCACCCTGACCCACAACCAGCGCAGTGAAGCACTGGACATTCTCCGGCTCGCCGCTGAAATGACCCCCGGCCACGACCGCCAGAAAAGCGCGCTACGGGTGATGATTCTGGGCATTCCCAACGTTGGCAAATCCACCCTGATCAACACTCTCGCCGGCCGGCCAGCCGCCAAGACCGGTAATGAACCGGCGGTGACCCGCGCCCAGCAAGCCATCAAGCTGCCCGACAACATACTGCTGTACGACACACCCGGTTTTCTGTGGCCGAAACTGTCACCGGAAGCCTGCGGTTATCGCCTGGCCATCACTGGCGCCATCCGCAGCGCGGTACTGGATTTCGAGGACGTGGCCCTGTTCGAGGCGGATTACCTGCTGCAGGCTTACCGGGACCTGGTGATGCAGCGCTACGGGCTGGATGAGGCGCCGGTGGATGGTCTGGCGCTGATGGATGCCATCGCCGGCAAACGCCGGTTTTTCGCCCGCGGCGGCATACCGGATCTGCACAAGGTGTCGGAAGTGCTGCTGAACGAACTGCGGGCCGGCACCCTGGGCCGTATTTCTCTGGAAACGCCGGCCATGGTTGAGCAGGAAACCCGGGAGGCGGAAGCCGCCAGGGAAGCGGAGCAGTCACGCTGACGGGCAGCGACACACCCGCAGCCAGCCTTTGGCAATAATCTCCGACGGCAGGGCATCAAACATCTCCCTGGCAGTCCGGACAAGGTGGGGCTGATCGTAGAATCCGGCCTCTGCGGCCACATGGGATACCGGCTTGCCCGGTTCCCAGAAAGTCAGCGCCCGGTTCATTTTCAGGTGCAGCAGGAACCTCCGCAGCGGCACGCCGGTCTGCTGGCGAAACAGGTGGCTCAGGCGCGAAGACGACAGCCCGACCCCGACAGCCAGCGCACTCACATCCAGTTTGTCCGGCAGATCACGCCGCAGTGACTCACAGACCCGGGCCACCCGGTCATCCAGCGCCACGGGCGGGTGCCCCACCCTCTTCACCAAACCGCTCAGGTAGCCCCTCATCTCGGCGCAACCGGCCTCGCCTGCTGGCAGTTGCATCTCCTTACTCAAGGCGATGTCGGCCGAGCGGTCATCCGCCACCAGTGGGGCCAGTGCGCGCCAGAGCAGGCTGTCGGGGTCGAGCTGGGCAATCCACATGGCAGCGCTGCCCGGATCCAGCGCCTGGGGCACGTCCGGCGCGACAACCGCCGCCCGGGTGCGCCGCCATTGTCCATCGACCTGTAACCGGAACGGCTGATCCAGACCGACCAGCAACGAGGCACTGATGTGGCGGTGTGCCCGGTTCGGCATCAACTGCCCGAGCACCTGCCAGTGATCCGGCCACAGAAACAGCGTGCCCTTCCCGGTTCCCGTGCTGTGGGTGTCGTGCGCAGATTTCACAACCATAGCCATGACCTGACGAATGCTGAACTGCCAAGCATAGCCCAATACGCGGTGCTCAGTGACCCCCTGCGGATTTCTCCGGCTGTGAGCCCAACGCATGCGGAACCGGAATGCCCAACTTGGCGGCAAACTCGACACTGACGAAAATCGGTCCGATCAGCAGAAATACCAGATCCTCGACAAACGAGGGTTTCTTGCCCTCTACTTTGTGGCCATAGACCTGCACGGCCCAGGCCGCGATCCAGACCACCAGACTGGTCCAGAACAGCGACCAGCCGGCGGCAATCACGCTCTGGATAGCCCACACCGACAGCGCGAACCAGCCCGCCATCAGCACAAACACCCCCAGCGAGAGCTTCAGGTACACCACGCCGGACACGGCCGCCAGCAGGGTTGCGCCGTTCACCCATTCCGCGGCCGCGCCGGAAAGCCCGAGCCAGTGGCCCACCGGGATCAGCCAGAACAGACCCAGGGTGGATATCAGAATGGCAGGCACACACACGAAGTGTATCCACTGGTTCAGGGGGTTCTGATGGCTATCGCCGTAATCGTGAAGAAACCGGGACAGGGTGCGCACGAAAGTCTCCTTTTGTCGTCATTGATACGGCCCAGCGTACCAACGGCACGACCCCCTGCCTTGTACGTAACGGCTATTGCCGGCGGTTGCCCCTTACCAAGGTCAAATATCACCACCGCGGCAAACCCCTTACACTGTCAAACCATGTCATCGATTCAATGGAATCGCCCCGAGGGGCGATCCATTCCAGGAGGAGAGTATGAGACGCGTTGTCGTCACCGGTATGGGCATTGTGTCGTGCCTGGGCAATTCCACCGATGCGGTTCTGGACAGCCTGAAAAACGGGCGCTCCGGCATCCGCTTCAATCAGACCTACAAAGACATGGGATTTCGCAGTCAGATTTGCGGATCTGTGGATGTGGACACCAGCGTGATCGACCGCAAGCTGCGCCGTTTCATGGGCCAGTCCGCCATGTACAGCTACCTGGCCATGGAGCAGGCCGTGGCCTCCGCCCAACTGAGCGAAGACCTGGTGTCCAGTGACCGCACCGGCCTCATTGCAGGCTCGGGCGGTGCTTCCAGTGCCAGCCAGGTGGAGGCGGTGGATCTGATGCGGGAGAAAGGCGTCAAACGCATCGGCCCCTACATGGTGCCCCGCATCATGACCAGCACCGTCTCGGCATGCCTGGCCACCGCCTTCCGTATTCGCGGGGTGAACTACTCCATGTCGTCAGCCTGCGCCACCAGCGCACACTGTATTGGCCATGCCATGGAGCAGATCCAGTCCGGCAAGCAGGACATTGTCTTCGCCGGTGGCGGTGAGGAAGAAGACTGGAGCCTGACCATGCTGTTTGACGCCATGGGCGCGCTGTCCACCAAGTACAACGATGAGCCGACGACCGCCTCGCGCCCTTTCGATAGCGGCCGTGATGGTTTCGTGATTGCCGGTGGTGGCGGCATGCTGGTGATGGAAGAGCTGGAACATGCCCGCCGACGAGGCGCACCCATCATCGCCGAGCTCACCGGTTATGGCGCCACGTCCGACGGGCACGACATGGTGGCGCCCTCCGGCGAAGGCGCCATGCGCTGTATGAAACAGGCGATGGCCACGGTGAGCCGCCCGGTGGATTACATCAATGCCCACGGTACCAGCACGCCAGTAGGTGATGTGGCCGAACTGGGGGCGGTGCGCAACGTGTTCGGTGACACCCTGCCGCCGATTTCCTCCACCAAGTCCCTGTCCGGACATTCCCTGGGGGCATCCGGTGTCCATGAGGCGATCTACTCGCTGCTGATGCTGCAGCACGGCTTCATTGCCGGTACCGCCAACTTGAGCAATCCGGACGAAAAGGTCAGCGACATGCCCCTGGTTGGCCCGCAAGCCCGCGACACCGAGCTGACGACCGTCATGTCCAACAGCTTCGGCTTTGGCGGCACCAACGCGTCATTGATTTTCCAGAAGGTCTGATTCGGGCACGGAGCCGCCGGCAAGCATCCGGCGGTTTTCTCCGGGAATTACCTACCCGGTCGGCGGCATCTATCATTGGCAAAGCAGGCTATCCGTATTAAGGTACTGTTTTGATATGAATCAATCTGGATGGTTCATCCGCTATGGCACAAGCAATCCGAATCAAACAGGCCTCGCCGCTCAAGGCATCCTGTCACAAGTGCAGTCTCAGCAATCTCTGCCTGCCGCTGGCCATTGAGGAGAACGACCTTGATCGGCTCGAGGATATCGTGCAACAGGGACGCATCTTTAATCGTGGCGAACACATTTTCGAGCAGAGTACGCCCTTCCGATCCTGTTTCGCGGTGCGCAGCGGTGCGGTGAAAACCTCGATCATCACCGAGGGGGGCGAAGAGCAGGTCACCGGTTTCTTCATGCCCGGCGAGCTGGTAGGCCTCGACAGCATGAGCGGCGAAAGCTATGCCTGTACCGCCAAGGCACTGGAGCGCACCAGTGTGTGCGAATTCCCGGTCGAGAAACTGGAAGAATTGACCGGCAAATTGCCGGACCTTCAGCATCACATGTATCACCTGATGAGTCAGGAGATACAGAACAGCCATCAACTGGCGATGTTACTGAGCAAGAATACCGCCGAGGAGCGCATCGCCGCACTGCTTCTGTCATTATCCAGCCGCTTCCAGCGTCGACGCATGTCGCCTACCAACTTCAGCCTGCCCATGGCGCGCAATGACATTGCCAACTTCCTCGGGCTGGCGGTGGAAACCGTCAGCCGGGTGTTCACCCGCTTCCAGAACCAGGGCATTATCCGCGCCCGCGGGCGGGAAGTGGAGCTGCTCGATGTGGAAGCACTGCAACTGGTGACCCGGGACTCGGCACGCCAGGGCGGCTAGTCCCTGGCGAGTGTCTCCAGCTCGTCTGTCAGCCCCGATCGCCAGGGTTGCTGCTTGATGCCGAAGGTGTTGCGAATCTTGGTACAGATCAGGGTGGCGTTGGCCGGTTCCAGCGTTGCCCAATCCGGCACATCGTCCACCACGCGAATACCCGCCGGAATGCCCGGCAGGCCAGCGATGGCAAGCCCCAGCTCATACAGAGTGATTTCTTCGGCACCTGCGTACTGGTAGGTACCCCACACTTCCGCACCGCAATCCAGCTGCAGGATCACCGCCGTCATTACCCTCGCCAGGTCCCGCACCGTCACCGGCTGACCACGGCAACGGCCCGGCAACCGCAGAGTCTCGCCTCCACAGGTGCTTTTCTGCACCTTGCGGATAAAACGCCCCAGACTCCAGCCGGTGCGTAGAATAATATGGCGGGGCAATAACGTCCGCAATGCCTGTTCACACTCCCACTGCCAGTTACCCAACTCATTGCTGGGCTGCCCGGGATTTGAGGAGATGTATGCGCTCTGCTTGCGACCGTCAAACACATAACAGGAGGACAGTTGCAGCAGCGCCATGTGGCGCTCGCCGGCGAACTCCGCCAGCGCAACCGGCAGGGAAAAGGCGGCCAGGTGAACGCCCTCGGGGTCCCGCTCGGCCACTTCCGGGTCGGTCAGCCAGAGGGCATTGACGATCAGGTCCGTGTCCTCAGGAATCCATTCCTCCAGCGCCGACAGGTCTGCCCTGTCAGGATCACTGACCAGCAAGGGCGTGACCAGCAGCGGCGTCTCACGCAGCCGCTCCAGCAGCACCTTGCCCAACGGGCCGTAATCATGAACTACTACAACATGCACAAGCGTCCAACGCCTCCCGGAATATCACTGATGTGACGGACACCCCATTACGCTCAAGCCAATGGCACACGAGGTATCCGCCATACAATACTATGGAAATGACCAATCAGAACCCGCTGAGCATACAACAACAGGAACCGACATGCTGAAACAACAAAGCCATATCGTCGCCCCCATTTCCGATGAACTGAGAACCCGTGCCCTCTACACCGTGGGTGAACTGCGGGAGCGTGGCAAGGCCGACAAGGAAGCCATCGACAAACTCTTCAACCTGATCGTCGAAATGACCGACGACGGCCTGGATTTCTTCTTTCTGGAGCCACTGCGCCGCCTGAACGCCAGCAGCATGATGATGGGGATGGCCAAAGTCGGCATCAGCAGCATGCTCAAAGGCAGCAAGATGGTGGTTCACAAGGTGCTGAAAAAACTGGACGACCGCAGCCTGGGCGCCATTCTCGACTTCATCGAGGAAATCATTCACGAGCCTGAGCCCGCGGCCTGAGCCTCGCTGTCAGTGATCAGTACAGCCTGGGCACCCGGGCTGTGACCCCCGTCAGCAGTTCATAGCCGATGGTACCTGCGTGGGCCGCCACTTCGTCGACACTGACTTGCGGCCCCCACAGTTCGACAGCGTCCCCTTCCCGGGCATCCGGGGCGGACGACAGATCCACCGCCAGCATATCCATGGATACCCGGCCGATCAGACGGATGCGCTGACCTCTGACGGCGGCAGGCGTGCCCGTGCCGGCATGCCGCGGGTAGCCATCGCCGTAGCCCACCGCCACCATCCCCATCCGGGTATCCCGGTCGGCAACCCAGGTGCCGCCGTAACCCACGCCATCACCGGCCTTCAGCAGACGCGTGGCAATCAACGGTGCCTCCAGCGTCATCGCGGCTTGCAACCCCAGCTCCGGCCCCGTCTGCCCGATCATCGGCGAGCCACCGTACAACATGATGCCGGGCCGGCTCCAGTCGAACAGCGCCTGACCTTCGAGAAAATGCGCGGCGGAATTGCCCACACTCTTTTCCAGATGCGGCCACGGAGCCACTGCGCGGGAAAACCGCCGGGTCTGCTCCGCCGTGACCGGACTGGCCGGGTCATCGGCGCAAGCGAAATGGGTAACGAATCCCTGCAAGCCGCTTTGCAGCGCCGGTTTGGCGCCCAGCGCATCCATTCGCGCAGCGAGACCCTCAGCGGGGAAGCCGAGACGGTTCATTCCGGTGTTGACCTTCAGCCAGAAGGCCGGAATCTCCGCCGCAGCGCCCAGCCAGTCCAGTTGATAGTCACTGTGCAGTACCGGCTGAAACCCCCTGCGCGCGCATTCCTCCATGTCGTCACGTTGGTGAATCCCCTGTAACAGCACCACCGGCTGGGACAATCCCGCGTCGCGAATCGCGAGCGCCTCTTCCAGGCACGCCACTGCGTAGCGAGGCGCCTCGTCGGCCAGCGCCCGCGCGACGGCGGCGATGCCATGGCCGTAGCCATCGGCCTTGATCACCGCCATGACCCTGGCCGTGCCCGCACGCTCACAGGCCATCCGGTAGTTATGGCGGATGGCACTGGTATCAATGCGCGCGACGGTACTGCGGGGCATCAGTAATCCCCACCGTAATCGCCGTAGTCACCGTGCGCCAGATCTTCAAATTTGGTGTATTTGCCGATAAAGGCCAGGCGGATGGTGCCGATGGGGCCGTTTCGCTGCTTACCGATGATGATTTCGGCAATCCCCTTGTCGGGGGTATCTTCGTTGTAGACCTCATCCCGGTAGACAAACATGATGACGTCGGCGTCCTGCTCGATGGCACCGGATTCCCGCAGGTCGGAATTCACCGGCCGTTTGTTGGGGCGCTGCTCGAGGCTACGGTTGAGCTGGGACAACGCCACCACCGGGCAGCTCAGCTCTTTCGCGATGCCTTTGAGGGAACGGGAAATTTCGGAAATTTCCGCCGTTCTGCCCTCGGTGTTGCCCGGCACCCGCATCAGCTGCAGATAATCCACCATGATCAGACCGATCTTGCCATCGTTCTCCCGGGCAATGCGGCGGGCGCGGGAGCGCATTTCTGTCGGGCTCAGGCCGGGGGTGTCGTCAATATACAGCGGCTTGTCCTTGAGCAGACTCACCGCAGACGTTAGCCGCGGCCAGTCATCCTCTTCCAGCTTGCCGCCGCGGACCTTGGTCTGGTCGATCCGGCCCAGCGACGACAGCATACGCATCGCCAGGGCATCGGCCGGCATCTCCATGCTGAACACCAGCACCGGAGTACCGGTGCTGATCAGCGCGTTCTCCACGATGTTCATGGCGAAGGTGGTTTTACCCATGGACGGTCGACCCGCCACAATGATCAGGTCGGCCGGCTGCATACCGGAGGTCTGATCATCCAGGTCCCGGAAGCCGGTGGTCAGACCGGTGGTTTGCTCGCCGGACTCGAACAGTTCTTCAATCCGGCTCAGCGCCTTGGTCAGGATGGGATTGATGGCCTGGGGACCAGACCCCTCTTTGGCGCGGGATTCAGCAATCTTGAAAACGCTGCGCTCCGCTTCATCCAGAACTTCCGCACTGGTCCGGCCAAGGGGATTGAACGCCGAGTCGGCGATTTTCCCGGACACCTCAACCAGACTGCGAAGGATCGAACGCTCTTTGACGATGTCGGCGTAGGCCCGGATGTTCGCCGCGCCCGGTGTTTTTTCCGCCAGTTCCGCCAGGTATGACAGGCCGCCGGCGTCTTCAATGTCGCCGGCGCGCTCCAGAAATTCCGCCAGCGTGACCACATCGAGGGGTTCGCTCTCGCTGGCCAGACGCTCTGCAGCCGCAAAAATCAGGCGATGATCCTGGCGGTAGAAATCGGCTGCAGAAATCACTTCGCTGACTTCATCAAACCGGCGGTTATCCAGCATCAGACCACCCAGTACCGCCTGCTCGGCTTCTACCGAATGAGGTGGCACCTTGATGCGGCTGGTTTCCAGGTCGGTTTTCGCAGGTTTGAGATTGGGATTGGCCATGAACACATCTTCAGTTAGGGATAGCTTCCGCGACAGTTTAAGCCCATTGCGTGCCAGATGGGAGGGGCTGCCGAAACCTGAAGCATATCAGAAAGCAACAGGCCCGGTACCCGCATCTGCGGGGCCGGGCCTGTGGCGCCGTTGCCGTTCGCTATCGCGAACAGCAACGGCCTTTGTCACTGATTGCAGGCTCGCCCCGGCGTTGCCACCGCGGCGGGAGCCCGCAGCAACCGATTACTCGGCTACAACAATCAGCTTGATCTCAACGGTCACGTCGGAGTGCAGCTGCAGCTCGATGTCGTACTCGCCGATCGCGCGGAGCGGACCTTCGGGCAGACGAACTTCACTCTTCTCGACTTCAGTGCCACCGGCGGTCACGGCATCAGCGATGTCACGAACACCAATAGAACCGAACAGCTTGCCTTCATCACCGGCCTTGGAGCTGATGGTGAAAGACGCACCTTCCAGCGCTTCGGCGCGAGCGGTGGCTGTCGCCAGCTTGTCGGCAGCGGCCTTTTCCAGCTCTGCACGGCGCTCTTCAAAGGCCTTCAGGTTGTCAGCTGTCGCTGCAACCGCTTTGCCGTAAGGCAGCAGAAAATTACGACCGTAACCGGCCTTTACCTTGACCTTGTCACCGAGTGAACCAAGGTTTGCTACTTTCTCGAGCAGAATAACTTCCATCTCGTTAACCTCTTCGTGCTTTATTCAGCCGGCCCGGCGGGTTTGATTCGCCCCCGGATATCCAGCCAGCTATCCACAAACGCCAGAACTACCAACAGAATCATCAGGCTTGGGCCCAACAGCACCAGTGCTATGTAAAACAGCACCAGCCACTGGCCATTCAGATTTTTACGCCCCACCACACCGTGAACCAGCGCCAGGCTTGCCAGGAACAGCGGCATACCAGCGGCCCAACCCAGCAACATGGAGTTCAGCCCCAGAAGAGGCCCCGCCACCATGGTCACTGCACACAGCACAGCCACCACCGGAGACAGCCGGAAAGCATGAAACTCTTTCCGGAACCCGCCCGGGTTGTACAACCCGGCCTGCCAGGCTCGCGCCAACATGGTCATAGCCACCCCTGTTACCAGGTAGGTGCCTGCCATGCTGGCGTTCATGGTGTCCCGAATCACAGTCTCCAGTTCATCACCCAGACTGCGGGCCACCTCGGCATTGTATTGTTCGTAAAAACTGACCCCGGTACGGACAAGATCGTCCAGCAGACCGGGGTATATCACGGGCAACATCAGCCCGGTGACAATCGCCAGAAAACTCCCCGCAAGGAGTGCTTTCTCCCAGGACAAGGACAGCCTGAGAACCGACGCCATCAACATCACTTCCAGCAACACCGCCAGGGCCGTCGGGTCTTGCCCGAACCAGCTCCAGCCCAGTGCCGGCAACAATGCCCAGAGGCCAATTTGCAGCCCCTGACCGATACCCAGCCTGAGAATCACCAGGCCAATAACGGCAGCGCCAATCCAGAACAACAGGGGTATGGCCGATGCAACCGCCGCAACCCCGCCTGCCTGCAGGGGACCGCGCATTACAAACTGTGCTAGTGCACGCATGGTCCCAAGTCCTGTTTATCTGTTAATCAGTTATCGTGGCTGTCCGAATACGGCAGCAGTGCCAGGTAGCGGGCGCGCTTGATCGCGGTAGCCAGCTGACGCTGATAACGTGCTTTGGTGCCGGTGATGCGGCTGGGCACGATTTTGCCGGTTTCAGTGATGTAACCTTTCAGGGTGTCCAGATCTTTGTAATCGATCTCTTTCACACCCTCTGCCGTGAAGCGGCAGAACTTACGACGTCTGAAAAAACGAGCCATAACTTAACTCCTCAACTCCGGTTAATTACTCTTCTTCGTCCTGGGTTTCAGCCTGACGACTTTCGTCAGAATCGGCCGAACGACGGGGACGATCTTCGCCACTGGAACGACGGTCCTCGCGGGACTCAGCGGCTTTCAACGGAGACAGATCGGTAACAGCCTCATCGCGACGCAGAATCAGGTCACGGATAATGGCATCGTTGAACCGGAAGTTGTGGGTCAGCTCGTCCATAGCGGCCTGTGAACATTCAGCGTTCATCAGCACGTAGTGAGCCTTGTGGATCTTGTTGATCGGGTAAGCCAGGTGACGACGGCCCCAATCTTCCAGGCGATGTACCTTGCCGCCATCTTCAGTGATGACGCTGGTATAACGCTCGATCATAGCGGGCACCTGCTCGCTCTGATCCGGGTGTACCATAAATACGATTTCGTAGTGACGCATGAGTTCTCCCTACGGTTTGAACAGCTTCCTTTTTAGCGGGCGGCATAAGGCGCCGGAATCCGATAAATATGAAAGCAAGGAGGTGGCAGTCAAGCTGCCGGTTTCTTTTGCTTTATCAATAAGGCATGTCAGACAGACCTGATCAAAAGCGTCGCATTGCTGCCCGGAATTCAGGCAATACAACACCGCCCCTATAAAAAGGGGTCACGTATTCTAGGCGTGTGGGTGGTTCTATGCAAGCCTCTGACGCAGGGCTTCGTAAAGACAGACGCCGGTGGCCACCGACACATTGAGGCTGTCGACATGCCCGAGCATGGGGATATTGATCAACGCGTCACAGTGCTCGCGGGTCAGCCGGCGCATGCCCTTGCCTTCCGCGCCCATGACCAGCGCCACCGGACCGGTGAAATTCGCCTGGTACAGCGTGCTGTCTGCCTCGCCGGCAGTACCGACCAGCCACACACCCTGCTCCTGCAGCGCACGCAGACAGCGCGCCAGATTGGTCACCCGCACAAAAGGCACGGTTTCCGCCGCACCGCACGCCACTTTGCGGGCAACCGGCGTCAGCGTGGCAGACTTGTCCTTGGGCACAATCACCGCCTGCACGCCCACCGCGTCCGCCGTGCGCATGCAGGCCCCCAGGTTGTGGGGGTCGGTCACACCATCAAGCACCAGCAGGAACGGGGGCTCGCTGGCAGCGGCCAGCATGGCCATGAGATCGTCCTCACCCCACTCCCGGCTTTCCGATACCGCCGCCACCACGCCCTGGTGCACGCCGGCGACTTTCTCATCCAGCAATTTGCGATGCACCACACTCCAGCGCACCCCGAGGGTGTCCAGACCATCGGTGATGGTTTTGACGCGGCGATCCTGGCGCCCGGTCTGAATCCAGACCTGCTGCAACCGCTCCGGCTCGCGCTTGAGGACCGCCTCAACCGCGTGCCAACCAAATATGAACTCTCCGGACACTGATTATTTTCCTGACTTGCGGGGTTTCCGTTTCTTGTCCTTGCCCAGCGCCAGCTTGGCCGCCTGGGCAATCAGCTCATCCCGGGCCGACAAGGGCTCGTTCGCGGAACCCGGCTCTTTGGCCGCAGGTTTGTCACGGGCGGTGTCTCTGGACATGCCCTTGGGCTTGTCGCCCGCGCTTTTCGCAGGACGTTTTTTCGCGGCAGGCCGCTCACCGGCGGCCGGCTTGTCACGGTTATCCGAGCGCCCCCTGGGCTTGCCATCGCGGGCGCCGCCCTTGCCACGGCCCTTGGTGTTGCCACGGGGCTCCTTGCGAGTCACCACCAGCGCATCACGATCCGCCTGGCGATGGCGCGGCTCACTGATCAGCTCCAGGTCGATCTTGCGATCTTCCATGCCGACCCGCACCACCTTCACGCGCACCTCGTCGCCAAGCCGGAAACTCTGGGCCGTGCGTTCACCAATCAGCCGGTGTTTCGCGGCGTCGTGATGGAAAAAGTCACCACTGAGAGTAGATACGTGCACCAGGCCTTCAATGTAGACACCCGAGAGTTCCACAAAGAAGCCGAAAGGCACCACGGCGGCGATCACGCCGTCAAACTCTTCGCCCACATGATCACTGAGGTACTCGCACTTGAGCCAGGCCATCACGTCGCGGGTGGCATCATCGGCGCGGCGCTCGGCCATGGAGGTGTGCTCGCCGAGCCGCTCCATGCGCGCGAAGTCGTAGGGGTAGTTCGACAGCTCAGGGTCACGCTTCGGCGGCTTGACCACATCCTTGGCCTGATTCTCGCCGTGAATGACGGACTTGATGGCCCGGTGGGCAATCAAGTCAGGGTAACGCCGAATGGGCGACGTAAAGTGGGCGTAGCCCGCGAAACCGAGGCCGAAGTGGCCGCCCTCTTCCGGGCTGTACACCGCCTGACTCAGAGACCGCAACATCACCGTCTGGATCACGTTGGCGTCCGAACGATCGGAAATGTGGGACAGCAATTCCTGGTAATCGGCGGAGGTGGGGCTGTCGCCGCCACCGAGCTGCAACCCCAGTTCGCCCAGGAACAGGCGAACCGCATTCAGCCGTTCTTCCGAAGGGCCATCGTGAACCCGGTACAGGGCCGGCAGCTTGTGTTTCTTGAGGAAGCGCGCGGTCGCCACGTTGGCGCACAACATGCACTCCTCGATGATCTTGTGGGCGTCATTACGCTGTACCGGCACGATTTCTTCAATCTTGCGGTTGGCGTCGAACACGATTTTGGTTTCGGTGGTTTCGAAATCGATCGCGCCGCGCTCGGTGCGGGCCTTGCGCAACAGCTGATACAGACCGTAGAGGTTATGCAGCTGCGGCAACACATGGGCGTACTGCTCACACAGCTTGTAGCCCTGCTCGGTATCCGGCTGCTCCAGCATGGCGCTGACCTTGTTGTAGGTCAGTCGCGCGTGGCTGTACATCACCGCCTGGTAGAAGCTGTAGCTGCTGATATTGCCCGCGGCACTGATGGTCATGTCTGCCACCATGCACAGCCGGTCAACGCCCGGATTCAGTGAGCACAGGCCGTTGGAGAGTTTCTCCGGCAGCATCGGCACGACGTGATCAGGGAAATAGACGGACGTACTGCGATTGACGGCCTCATCATCCAGCGGCGTGCCCGGGCGGACATAATGGGACACGTCCGCGATCGCCACAAGCAGGCGGTAACCGCCCCGTGGGCGGGGCTCACAGTAAACCGCGTCATCGAAATCCCGCGCAGTTTCGTCATCGATGGTGACCAGGCGAAGATTACGGATATCCACCCGGTTGGCTTTGTCTTTCTCTTCCACTTCCTCGGCAATCTTCGCCGTCTGTTCGCCAACCGCAGGCGGCCAGCTGTGGGGAATGTCGTAGGAGCGGATAGCAACGTCGATTTCCATTCCCGGCGCCATGTGCTCACCGAGGATTTCCACTACCTTGCCCAACGGCTGGGTGCGCACGGTGGGCTGGCGAACGATATCGACCACAACGTACTGGCCATGACGTGCCTCGCCGCAGTTCTCCTGGGGCACCAGCACCTCATGGTTGATGCGGGCATTTTCCGGCACCACAAAACAGATGCCGCTCTCCTGGAAGAAGCGGCCAACAGTCTGGCTGGTACGATGCTCCAGCACTTCAACAATCACGCCCTCGCGGCGCCCTTTGTCGTCAACCCGATCGACCCGTGCCGCAACACGATCGCCGTGAAAAACCTGGCGCATCTGGCGCGCCGTCAGGAACAGATCGCTGCCGCCGTCGTCAGGAATCAGGAAGCCGAAGCCATCCTTGTGACCCACCACACGGCCCGTGACCAGGTCCGCCTCTTCGATGGGGAGGTAGGCACCCCTGCGGTTACAGATCAGCTGGCCGTCACGGCACATGGCAATCAGCCTGCGGCGCAAGGCCTCAATGCCCTCTTCGGATTCCTGCCCCAGTTCGTCGCAGAGCGTCTCGTGGGTTGCGGGTGCTCCGCGCTCCTTGAGGTGCTCGAGAATGAATTCTCTGCTCTGGATGGGGTTGTCGTAATTCTGCGCCTCACGACTGGCGTGCGGATCTCTGTCCGTCTTTTTTCTGGAAACCATTCGGATCCTTGTCCTGTCCACACCGAATAGGGTGCGGTTATATTGCATGTGTCCGGGAGTATAACGCCGGATAGGTCGGCCTGCCTAACCGGCGGCGAAATAAAGCAATTAAATTCAGGAAAATATTCTTCAAAAAATGTTTGACAGGTTTTTATCGAATCATTAAAGTACGCGCCATCAGTTGAGGGACACGCCTCGACACTGGCAGAAACGTCAGGCTTTCCAGCCTAATGACGCAACTGCAAATCACCTGCCGAGGTGGTGAAATTGGTAGACACGCTAGCTTCAGGTGCTAGTGGGGGCAACCCCGTGGAGGTTCAAGTCCTCTCCTCGGCACCATTTCCTCCCCCGGGAAATGGCGAACAATGTCATCTGAACCGTAACCTTTCCTAAATGGAAGATTTATTGTTGTCAGATAGTCTGAGCCGTCTGCCCACAAACTACTACCACCCCCTTCTAAGCTCATCGAATATCTCATAAATTCATCAACTTACAGAGCATATTCCGTTACGGAAAGGTTATACCTCTTACGCCTGAAACCCTCAGTTATCAACAATTGAGGACATTTTATAGTTCACGACCTAAACCCAAAAGCTCATCACATTCCACCAAATAATCTCAAGCCTATATCTGAAGAGAACTCAGCAGAAACTTTCTTCCAAAACCGTCACTACACCAACCCCATCTTCCTCTTTACCCTCTGGACGCTTTCCTGGTATCTGCCGGAGAACACATCTGGAATCGCCTCTTTTCGAATTCGCGCCATTTCCGCCATCGAAAATCGTTTGTGCAAATCCTCCGAAAGGTAGGCGCCGACGTTACTCCAGCTAGGTGCTTCTCCGTCCTCATAGACCATTTGAAGCGAAACATAAATCTCAGCCTTCAGGAGCTCGGCTCTTGATACGCTCAAGTCATCCAGGTATTTCTTGTACATCTCCGAGATCATCTTTACCTTCCCGCCAAACATGGACTCAAGGTACCCAGAGGATACGCCCAGCGTAGCAGCGATTTTTGCGCGAGAATAAGGCTTTACTTTGCCAGAGATGATTTGATCGAGATAACAATCAATCCTTTCAATTGCAGCGGCACTTCTGACCTTCCTAGCACAGGGCTGATCATCATAGAGTATTTCTCCGTCAACGACTCTTAACCCCCTGGCTGGGTCCGGCACTGTGCGAGCCCATTGGACCTTCGATCGACTCCGTTTGTTTGATTCGATTATTTCAGATGCGTTCACCCGCTTCATCAGAACATCTGCCCAGGGCACTTTCAGTTTACCGAAAACGCGCTGAACACTTTTTAAAGTTGGTTTTGTTTCCCCCCTCAACCAGCGTTCGACACAATGCCTGTCCATTTTCAGGAACTCAGCGAATCGCGGGATTCCTTCAGCTGAGAACATATAGGCGATTTGCCGCAATATGGACTCAAGGCTTTCCATTTCAACTTGAGTCTGATCGAAAACTCCCCGTACAAGGGACGAATAAATTTCACTATCTTTGCAGTCGGCGTCAGCTCGTTTCGATAGAACGCTCTCCGATAGTGATTGCTCACAGTGATGACAGAACCCCACCTCACATTTGGTGGAGAGGTAGGGTTGAGCTTTAAGGCAATGCTGGCAATAATCCCTGAGCTTGCATCGATGCTTCACACAATGCGAGACACCTTGTAGGCTCCAAGCGAGCCGATCATACTCCCCACCATTCGAACGATCGTCATGATAGCAAACGGGGCACCACTGCTTGTTCTTCCTGATGAATCCGCGAGCGCTATGATCAATCTGATCATGAAGGTGCACAAAAGTCATAGCCGCGACCCAATGGCGGGCAAGACCTGCCTGTGTCGAAATAGCCTCTATGATGGTGGTCGTTTTGGGAGTCAGGGAATTAAAGCTCGTGGCTATCTCATGATTCAGAAACCCAGGAGACTTTCCTGGATCAATCAGACTCCCAACCAGCAAAGACGGCTTAACAGAGTGGTGCCACGCGAGGCGCCCAATGTATGACGTAAGGGACTCGATATTTTCTCCATCCCCTCTGATAGCAATCGGCCGGAGCAAGCTACGCGCTGCTGACCTAATATAGCTTTCATGATGCATGGATCGGGTCCCTCCTTGGCTTCCTGGTACCGGGACGGGAAGAAGAAGTTCCAGCTTTTTTCACCTTAACTTGGCCAGATGGTGTTGGACCGCGGCTTCCAATGAACTCACTCTTGAGCAAATCGATATCGGGCTGATAAAAGCTGGCCTCACCCTCTTTGATTTCCTCGATGATCCTTTGGAGGGCCTTAGGAGGATGCATTGTAGCCTCAAGATGTTTGACTTCCAGAGTGGCCGCACCATCATTTACAGCACGATTCATCGCCCGGTAGATCCAGTCCTTGAGAATACCGACGCAACCACAGCAGCGAATGTAAACATACTCAAGGTCTGGCCTTAAAAGCTCTTCATCTAGATCCATAGGGACGTGGGCAAGCAGGCCGCTATATGCGTTGAAAAAAGACTGCAGGTCACTTTGAGCGCCAAAGTTATACCGCGAAAACTGCAGATAATCTGTTACCCGGTTCATCTGCCCACTCCAATCCATCATGAAGCACAGCTCATACGTTCCAATCCCCAGAATTGCACAGTCTGTTCTTGAGGAAATGGACTTGAGCACATCATAGTACTGCTCAACCTTCCCACCTCCGTGCTTAAAAAGATGTTGCAACTCATCAAGGATCAGAACTCGCGTCTTTCGTTCTTTAAGAGCCTGCTCCATTTCGGTTCTCAATCGACTAACCGTAATATGGCCACCCGTCATTACCCGGCTCTTCTGATAATCAGTCGTCGTCCTTATGTTGCATTTGTGGTCCACAAGCGGTTCGTTGAGCGCGACGAGAACCTGCCTGTATAGTTCCTTCCAATCAAAACCACTTTGGGAGTCCATTCTTAACTCCACGCAGACACAGGGAATACAGGCAGGATCTTCATGCCAGTTTGGAACAAGGTCTTGATACACATAGTCGGCAACTCTCTTGGCGAGGGTTGTCTTGCCTACGCCGGTAGGCCCAGCGACAACGACCATGTGCTTTCCTGTTCGCTCTTTGAGCGCAGTGACGGTCTCATGAAACACTCCATTCAACCTGTCATGCCGCAGCACAAAACCTGTTGCGAAGTACGCGCTTCGAACCTCTGCACTCGCTTCAAAAACAGTTGCCGGAACCTTCGATTGCGGGTGTCGCATTTAAAAATCCTCAGGGATGGGGGCTGAAAAATCGACCTCAAATTTCGGCCGCGCCTGGCATGGTGAGTGATCATCACAGGGTGTTAATGAAATGGACTCATGTACTGGTTCCGGGATATCGACGACGGTCTTTTTTTGCTCTTGATCCTTTGCGAGCTGTCCAGATTCAAGCGCGTTTTCGGTTTCACGAATGTCATGGAACCAGCTAGCAACCCGGTGCATCGTTACATTTCTTGAAGCGTTCACATTAGCTGACGTCTTGCGACGCTCCTCAAGCAGACAATGAAGTTCTCGCTCTGTTCTTCCGTGGAACGTCTCGTAATGGCTAATTACCTGACATTTCAGCCAACTGCCCTTAACGAAAGCGTACACATAGCCAATATCAAAAGGGTCATAGCGAACCGGCACTTTCTCCTTCCGGCTACCCAACGACCTAAATGCAGGGTGCCAATAATCCAAGAAATTCACCCGGATACCCCGACAAGGATCAGCGACCACCTCTCCCCGACGAGGTGGTGGACATGTAAAAATCGTGAAATCGGTGTTGTACTCCACCTTTCTAATTGTTCTTGCTCCATCTCTGGCCATACTCCTCTGGAACTGGTACTCCGGAGAACAGCCAAGTGCGGGATGGTCGGAGCTAGAATAAAGTCCTAAGAACGAATCAAGCGCCGAGTGAAGCGACTCCAGGGTCCAAATAGCACTTCTTTTCGGGTTCATATCTCTCGACATTTGGCGAACGTTTTTCGTAGGTTGGGTATTACCCTGCAATCTATCAATGAGTTGGCTGGTGACAGAACCGAAGTAACGCTCGATCAACGCTCCTTGTCTGGGTTTACCCTCCCGCTTCTGGATTGACGATCCTTTAGAGGCAACCAGGGTTTCAAAATAAACGCTCTGGAACTCTTTTCCGCCATCAACCACAAACGATGCAGGAAAGTATCCAGTGCTCTTGACCATCTGCCGGATACCAATCATAAGACTCCGGTAACTGGGCGGATCGTAAAGGATCGCGAAACCGACAGGCTTCCTGCTGAACCCGTCTAGAAAAAGCGTTAGCCAGGGACGACCAAGACCTAAGCCATTTTTCGACGACACCAGCTCAATATCGAGCTGAGTGTGGTCTGTGTGCACAACGTCCATAGCAAACTGTCCACTCAAATCCCAAGGCATTTTCCTGCCTTTGCTGGAGCCGCTTTCATGCTGATAGGCGGCTTTGTCACCTGATCTGGCACGGACCTTCTTGGCGGTATCGATTCTTTTCGCAAATGAAGAAAACGTCTTGAGAGAGACTGATGGAATTTCGCTCTTTTCGCAGGCGTGAAGAAACAACCCATACGCATGTGAGAGCGGTGGTGATTTCTTGTTGAGGTAGTGCTCCTCAAGAGTCAATTCGATGAGAGAGCTGGTCGCTGGATCGAGCCGCGACTCCCTGTTACCCCTTGAGGAAATCTTTGGAATCAACCCTACAAAGCCTTCGCCAAGCTCTTGTTCAGCTAGACTAAATTGCCGGCGCCAGTTTCTGACTGTGCGTTCCGAAATACTATGGCTCTTTGCAACTTCTTCAATCGGTTTACCACCCTTGATCTCATTAAGGATCTTTAGACGATGATTGGCCTGTTCCAGTTCGCGCGGCCCAGCTTTCTGAAGCAGATTGAATACCTCCCCCTGATCTTCTATGTGAAGAAATGCAGTACCACTCGCCAGCTGATCATCCAGAAGCTTTTTCGGGATGCTTCTTTCGTTACAAACGTCATCCTCCAGGAGATAGAATTGGGGCTGGATAGAAGAGACGCGGCAAACATTGCCGCCAAAATTTACCCAATCACCAAGCTGAAGCTCTGTATGCCGGGAGACGCTTTTCACATCATCAAGTAAAAGGGATTCTGTCTGAGTTCTGAATATTCGACAGTGTCTTGGTTGACGAAGAAGATCCTTTTCCAGATCGACAAAGACATCCTGGTTGAGAATCCAATGGTAGAGGTCGTCAGGATTGACGCTGCCAGTCTCGAGAACGTCGGAAAGAAAAACCCATCGACAGTCACCGAAAATCTCACTCTCGTTACTCTTCCCATAAGACTTTTCCGGCTCGGCATACAGAAAGTCCTTGAGATACTGAAAATTCTCAGTAAGGCGGTAATTGATGTCCTGACTAGTCATCACCCGAAACCCCAATCCAAATCGGGCAGCGTAATCTTCAGCGGGAGGACTTTTGTATCGCCCCGACATTTCATCAAAAACAAAGCGTCCGGGCATCTCCTCGGCGAGCTGGACTACCTTTTCGAGCGGCTTCCACTCCTCCCATCCGATGAAACCGTCACTGATTACAAAAAAGTCGGCAGTGCTCTTTGCTTTTACCTTCCTGCCTGTCCTGCTTCGATATTTGTAGTGGTTCAATGATTCCGGACACCAATGTAGGTGGTAAGATCGCCACCATAAGCGAGGTGTCTGATGACCAGAAAACGACGTTCCTTTACTCCTGAGTTCAAACAGGAAGCAGCCAGCTTGGTGCTGGATCAAGGTTACACCATTGCCCAGGCTTGTACGTCCTTGGGCGTAGGTGAAAGTGCTTTGCGGCGCTGGGTTCAACAGCTGACGGATGAGCGAGAAGGCATTACCCCAAAGGGGAAAGCTTTGACCCCGGAGCAGCGACGGATTCAGGAGCTGGAAGCCCGCTGCAAGCGCCTTGAGATGGAGAAGACCATACTAAAAAAGGCTACCGCTCTCTTGATGTCGGACGACCTGAATCGTACGCGCTGATAGACCAATTGAGTGAGCAAATGCCTGTTGAAATGGTCTGCAATGCGTTCGATATCAGCCGCTCCAGCTATTACGAATACCGCCAACGGCGGAACCATATAGACGTTGTGCGTCTGGCTCTGAAGGCTCAGGTAAACCGCCTGTTCACTAAGAGCCGAAGCTCTGCCGGCAGCAGAACAATCAAGGGCATGCTCAATGACGACGGCGTTGTCATCGGGCGCTTTAAGGTTCGACGATTGATGAGTGAGCTGGGACTGGTCTGTAAGCAGCCAGGCCCTCACGCCTATAAGCAGGCCACCGTTGAGCGACCGGATATCCCGAATCACCTGGATCGTGAGTTTGCGGTAGAGCAGCCCGACGAGGTCTGGTGTGGTGACATTACGTACATCTGGAGCGGCCAGCGATGGAGTTATCTGGCTGTGGTACTGGATCTGTACGCCCGGCGAGTTGTTGGTTGGGCCATGTCATCCAGTCCGGATGCGGACCTGGTTGTAAAAGCTCTGGATCACGCCTGGGAACAGCGTGGTCAGCCAGAGAAAGTTATGTTCCACTCGGATCAGGGAAGTCAGTATGCCAGTCGTAAGTTCCGTCAGAGGCTCTGGCGCTATCGAATGACACAAAGCATGAGCCGGCGCGGCAACTGCTGGGACAACGCCCCGATGGAAAGGCTGTTCCGGAGCCTGAAATCCGAATGGATACCGGCCCTGGGATATCGGAACTTGCCCGAGGCAAAAAAAGATGTAGGTGGCTATCTGATGGACTACTACAACCGGCAAAGGCCTCATACGTTCAACGGTGGCATTTCTCCCGTTGCAGCAGAGGAAAACCTTAAAATACTGTCCGGGATTAGTTGACCACTACAATTCCAGAAAAAGAGATTCAGAGGGCTGGTCATAGAATTCGAGAACTGAACGGTCAAACTCATGCTTATAAATGGCGGGTAGTTCGATTGAGAGGCTTTCAGCTTGAATCGTCTGCCCCATCTTTCGGCTGGCAAAAGTGAATGCCGACGAGCCGACTCGAGAGGAGCTTCTCACCCTTCTAGCCGGCGGCGAAGACCGCACGGCGAGCGCAATTTCTATTCCCTTCTCAGAGACACCTCTCTGAGCACATCTTTCGACAACTTCTTCCTCGGAGAGCATTTGACCACTCCTGGTTTATCGTCGATCATGTAACTTATAAGGTACTATTTAAAATTAGACGACGGATCTCGCATGTCAAACAAACAAGAGCAATTTCTAATCAGTTTCGGAAAAAGAGTGCGCGAACTGCGAAAGAAGAAGGGGCTCACTCAGGAAAGTGTTGCAAGGCTGTGCGGCTTCCAGCGACCCTATTTAAGCGACGTGGAAAGAGGGAGACGCAACATCTCCGCCAAGAATATGAGCAGATTGGCCGCAACCCTAGGCGCTGACCTTCGACTTGATCTGGTGGATTAAAGTTGTGCCGGCCAAATAATCCCACCCAGCGTAACTTGACAAAACTTGACGCCAATCTAAACTGCGGACCATGCAAAAAAGACTAGACACAACCAAAGCTCAGCAAGCAATGCAAGATGCCGGCCTTACGCAGACTGCTGTGGCCGACGCTCTCGGCGTTACGAAAGAGGCTGTTTCACAGTGGCTCTCGAGCAAGTCTTTTCCCCGCCCCAACAAGCTACTGCAATTCGGCAAGCTGCTGAACCTTCCTTTTGATGATTTAGTCATCAAAGAGGATCCTTATGCCCCTAGGGTGGCGTTCCGCAAAATGCGCGGCACTAAAACCAAGGATCATCACATCGAAAAAGCACAGGAGATTGGGCGCTTTTTGCGCCACCTTGTACCTTACTTGCCGTTTGATACTTTTGAGATGCCACCGGTGCTCAAGTCACCAAACTGTGATTATGAGTATCTGCGTGCGGTGACAAAAAAAGTCAGAGAAGATATTAATCTCGGGCCGGCAGATTGTGTTGATTTTACTCACCTTATTCGTCGTTTTACTGAGCTGCAAGCTGTTGTGGTGCCGGTAATGTGGGGGGCTAAACAGCGCCATGAAAACGCCGTGCACATACACCTTCCTGATTCAGGAAGCACATGGGTTTATCTGAACCTGGATACTAATATCCACGACTTCAAGTTCTGGATGGCCCATGAGCTTGGGCACTGCTTATCACCAAGCCTTGAGGGCGACGAAGCTGAAGATTTCGCGGATGCCTTCGCCGCAAGCTTACTCTATCCGCACGAGCTTGCCGCCCAGGCTTATGAAATTCTGGTCAGAAAGCCATCGACAGCTGCAAAGATCAATACGTTAAAACAGATGGCCAGGGCGCAGGTAATTTCACCAAATACCATTTTTCAGCAGGTTAATAAGTACGCAAACCATCTGAGCAAGCCTGAAATTGAAATAGGTAGATCCTTTTTCGGGGCTGTTACGAAATTCAATCAGCAGTTTCTCAGTCTGAGCGAGGCCCTTTTCGGTAGGGGAGAGCTCGACGAACATGGCAAGCCGAGCGCTCATGACTACGTCGAAAAGGCGAAGAGTGCTTTTGAAACCCCGTTCTTCAACCTGCTCCGAAAATACCTGAAAGAGCATGATAAAGGACCGGGGTATGTTCAAACTGTGCTGGATATGCCGCTACTTGATGCACGGAGTATCCACGCAGAGTTGACCTAATGCCCCAATCGAAGATCCTCGTTGATACCAATGCGTACCTGAGGTTGGCCAAAACCATACGCCCCTTATTGTTCGTGCCCTTTGGTGATGATGAGTACTGCCTGTACATCCTGCCTGAACTCAATGAAGAGCTGGCAGCCACAAAGTTGCAGAGCAAGTTCCCTTGGGTGGATGAAGAAGAATTCGCTGAGAACCGCAAATATTTTCCACAAGTCGGCAGAAAACAGAAAAGGTCCATCCAACAGACCTTCGAATACGTTTGGGATCATGTACAGACTGAGCTGCCAGGCCCATCCAAAGTGGATGCTTGGTATATCGCCTATGCGTTGGAGCTAGGCGTTCCAGTGGTTACTGATGATCAGGACATGACCGAGTTAGCGAAAACTTTCGACACACAGGTAATGCCGACATTGGAGCTGCTCAAAATCATGCTGGACTGCGGCCATACCGACATGGAAACCATCCATGGCCTGGTTGGGTTCTGGAAATATTTTTCAGATATGCCTGCCAACTTTAAGGCCGATTTCGAGCGTTTGTTTGGCGAGAAAATAGCCTAAATCGCTTTTGCCCTTGCTGTTCCTTCTGGCCTGTGTGGGTTGACAGTATTTAGGACGACGGTGCCGGTCTCAGCGAAACGAACAAATCAAAAGATATTTAGGAATTAGGGCTCATGGCACAACTGGAAAACATCGAAGCGATCGAAAAACGACTGTGGAAAGCAGCCGACACTCTACGGGGTAACTCCGAGTTGGCCAGCAACGAGTACTTTCTACCCGTCATGGGCCTCATTTTCCTGCGGCATGCATTCAGTCGTTACCTCGCCGTAAAGGACGAGATTTCAGAAACACTGCCCAGCCGGGGCGGTAAAACTCGGGCACTAACAAAAGAAGACTTCTCCCAGAAAAGCGCCATCTTCCTGAAACCCGAGGCGCAGTTTGATTACCTAGTGGCACTGACGGATGCAGACAACCGGGCAGAGGCCATTATTCAGGCCATGGAATCCATCGAAGCGGATTACAGCAACCTTCGCAACCAGCTTCCCAAGCAGGAATACAACACCATCCCGAACGAAGTGCTCGGTACCCTTTTACGGCATCTGAACCCGGAAGAGCTTCAGCGGGCCACTGGAGATATCTTCGGGCGCATTTACGAATACTTCCTGACCCAGTTTGCCGACCAAGGCGCCCATGACGGCGGTGAGTTCTTCACTCCGGTGTCGCTGGTTCAGCTGATCGTCAACATACTGGAACCAGACCATGGAAAGGTATTTGATCCGGCCTGCGGCTCAGGGGGCATGTTCGTACAGAGCGCCCACTTTATGGAGCGCCATGCCCAGGACCCTCACGAACTCACCTTTTACGGCCACGAAAAGAACCGGGTAACCACCCGTCTTGCCAAAATGAACCTAGCGGTGCACGGTCTTGAGGGTAATGTGGAAGGAGGCGAAACCGCCATCACCTATTACAACGATCCACACGATGGCCTGTTTGGCACCGTAGACTATTTGATGGCTAACCCCCCGTTTAACGTGGACGAAGTTGACGCCGACAAAATTAAAGGCGATCGACGCCGGCTACCCTTCGGGCTGCCCGGCGTAAACAAAAACAACAGAGTGAGCAATGCCAACTACCTGTGGATTCAGTATTTTTACAGCTACCTGAACGAGACAGGGAGAGCCGGATTCGTGATGTCCAGCCAGGCCTCCAGCGCCGGGCGGGATGAAGCCAAAGTGCGGGAACAAATGGTACGCACCGGCCACGTTGACGTCATGGTGGATATCCGGGGCAACTTTTTCTATACCCGCTCTGTGCCCTGCCAGCTCTGGTTTCTGAACAAAAACAAACCGGAACACCTGAAAGACAAGGTGCTGATGCTGGATGCCCGCAACGTGTACCGCAAGGTCACCCGCAAAATCTATGACTTCAGCCCCGAACAACAGCAGAACCTGACAGCGATCGTCTGGCTCTACCGTGGGGAGGGTGACCGGTTTATCGAACTGGTCAAGCACTACATCGACCGCTCTCTTCTGGAGGCCAGAGCTTGCGAGCATCTTGAAGAACCATCCTGCCAGCCAATGCCGGATTTCCTCAGCCAGCTCAAGCAACTGACAAACGCCTTTCAGCCATTTATGGATAAGTTGGAACAGAATGGCACTGACGTTGAACATTACACCGACTTGCTAAATGCCAAAGAGGCCGTAGAGGGTGGCTGGTCCGCGTTCGAGATTGCTGCCAACGACCTGCAAAAATGGTGGAACCAGTACGATTACGACGATGCCAAAAGCCTCCTTGAATTCACCGAACAGAATGCCTGTTTAAAAGATCTGGCCAACCAGAGCCGGGACCTGATCAAGGAGGTAGACCTAGCCTACAAGCTGGCCGCCCGCGTAATCGAGCTCGCAGAGGTCAACGGTGCCAAAGACAGCGAGCTTTGGGATAGCAGCGTGCTCAATGGCCGAGGCCGGAAAAACTTGAGAAAAGCCGCCGACGAAGCCCGCAAAGTGGCAGTGGAGCAGTTAAAACAGGTCCGTTACTTCTACAAACAGGCCCACTGGCTGCTGAGCCGCTTCCCCGAAGCCCAATTGAGGGATGTGGAAGGCCTGGTCAAACTGGTGGACATCAGCGAAATTGAAGCCGCCGACTGGAGCCTGACTCCCGGGCGCTATGTGGGTGTGGCACCGGAAGAAGTAGACGAAGACTTCGACTTTGAAGAAGCCCTGAAAGATATTCATATCGAGCTGAAGGGGCTGAATGCGGAAGCGGTGGAACTAGCGGATAGAATTGCCCGGAACTTTGAGGAGTTGGGGGTATGAGCTGGGCCGAAAGGTCACTAGACGAGCTAGGGCTAGTTTCCAGGGGGCGTTCAAGGCACAGGCCCAGGGATGCAGCACATCTTTATGGAGGACCATACCCTTTCGTTCAGACTGGCGATGTTAAGCATGCCGGGTTGTATCTAACCGAGTACTCGCAAACGTACAGTGAAGAAGGTCTAGCCCAAAGCAAACTGTGGCCGGCAGGCACTCTCTGCATTACTATTGCCGCCAATATCGCCGACACGTCAATTCTGGGAATTGATGCTTGTTTTCCAGATAGCGTGATCGGGTTTGTCCCCGATCCAGAGAAAGCCGATGCCAGATTCATCAAGTATCTCTTTGACGCTGCGCTAAAGCTGAAATATCGGCAATTCACTCAAGGGGCTGCTCAAGATAATCTGAGCCAGGCAAAATTATTGTCGATCAAATTTATGGTGCCAGAGGATGTTCAGGAACAAAAACGAATTGCGGATATAATCGCCACATACGATGACCTAATTGAAATCAACCGCCGCCGAATCCAACTGCTGGAAGAATCCGCCCGCCTTTTATATCAGGAGTGGTTTGTCCATCTGCGATTTCCTGGTCATGAGCAAGTCCGTATCACTGATGGTGTTCCTGAGGGCTGGGAACCGACCACGCTACCGGAAGTCATCGGGGTAAATCCACGAACACCAGTCGAGAAAGGCAAAGAGATCTGGTATATCCCTATGTCATCGCTCTCGGAAACGTCGATGACGGCGAACGATGAAGATTTTGAGCGCCGAACCAAGCACACCAACGTAAAGTTTCAGAAAAATGATGTGCTACTCGCTCGCATCACTCCATGTCTGGAGAACGGCAAAACGGGCTACGCCTACTTCCTCGATGACGACGAGGTGGCTTGCGGGTCGACGGAATTTATTGTTTTGCGAGGGCGTCGCGTGCCTTCAGAATTTGTCTACTGCCTGGCCCGATCTTACCCATTTCGTGAAAACGCCATTAAAAGCATGACGGGCTCTTCAGGTCGCCAAAGGGTCCAGAGCGCCTGTTTCGAGAAATACAAAGTCCCGTTGCCTCCGCGTCACATACTCGAAGAGTTCGTTCTGGTTGTGCGCAACAATTTTGATCAGATCCGGAATCTCATGGCTCAAAACGCCAGACTGGCACAAGCCCGAGACCTTCTCCTCCCCAAACTCATGAGCGGAGAGCTCACTGTATAACCCCATCAAGGACCGATAATGAAGACCCAGACTGATAAAACGAACGCCGAACAACTTCTGCAGACCGCCCTGGCCAACCCTAACGCAGCTTTTCGGGAGGGCCAATGGGAGGCCATTAATGCCATCGTCAATCAACGGCAGAAATTGCTTGTTGTCCAGCGCACCGGCTGGGGCAAAAGCTCGGTGTACTTTATCAGCACCAAAATCTTTCGGGACCGAGGACTAGGGCCAACCATCATCGTCTCGCCCCTGCTGGCTCTGATGCGTAACCAGATCGAATCGGCCCGCAACCTCGGCATCATGGCCGAGACCATGAACTCAACGAATAGTGATGACTGGAAGGCCGTGACCCAGCGCATGCTGAATGACGAAATCGACTGCCTGTTGATCTCTCCGGAACGCTTGGCTAACGATCGCTTTATTGAAACCGTACTCCAGCCCATAGCACACCGGATTGGGCTGATGGTGATTGATGAGGCCCACTGTATTTCTGACTGGGGCCACGATTTCCGTCCGGATTACCGGCGCATTGTGAGTATCCTCCAACAACTGCCACCTAACACACCCGTGCTGGGCACTACCGCAACCGCCAACAACCGGGTAGTCGCAGACATCCAGACCCAACTGGGCGATATCAGGATTCAGCGGGGGCCGCTAACCCGAGAAAGCCTGGCACTGCAGACTCAGGTTCTGCCCGACCAGGCTTCGCGTCTGGCGTGGCTGGCCCAGGTAATCCCAACGTTAGAGGGAACCGGCATCGTTTATACGCTCACGGTACGGGATGCCGAACAAGTGGCCCAATGGTTAAATGCACAGGGCATCGACGCAAAGGCTTATCACGGCAGTATTGAGGCGGATGGTTTCGAAAACAGCAACCTGTATCGCCAACACCTGGAAACACTGCTGTTAAATAACAACCTCAAGGTACTGGTTGCCACCACTGCGCTGGGGATGGGTTATGACAAGCCGGACCTCAGTTTTGTGATTCACTATCAAGCTCCAGGCTCCATCGTGGCTTATTACCAGCAGGTAGGGCGCGCTGGCCGAGGAATAGACCGTGCCGTTGGCGTGCTGATGTCGGGAACCGAAGATGGCGATATTCACGAGTTCTTCCGGGATTCAGCTTTCCCTTCCCAAGCTCACGTGCATGAAATACTGCAGGTGCTGGCAGGAAGTGACGGTTTGTCAATTCGCACTATCGAAGAACAAACCAACCTACGCCACGGACAAATCGAGAAAGTCCTCAAATTGCTGAGCGTCGAGAACCCGGCACCGGTGGTCAAAATGGGCAGCCAATGGCGCAGAACTGCTGTCCCCTTTGCCATGGATCAGGCCCGAATTGACCATCTGACCCATCAGCGGGAACAGGAATGGGCTGAGGTACAAGACTACCTGAACGAAACCGGCTGCAAGATGGCCTTTCTTCGACGAGCACTGGATGACAACGACACAACACCTTGCGGAAAGTGCGAATCCTGCCTTGGACAACCAGTGGTCAACCAATCGATTGACCCTGCACTGGCCCATCAGGCAGCAACCTTCCTAAAACACGCTGAAATGGTGATTTCACCCAAAGCCCAGGTCGCGGCGAATGCCTTTTTGGAGTATGGGTTCAAAGGCAACCTTCCGCATGAATTGCGGGCGCAGGAAGGCCGCGTCCTATCCCGCTGGGGTGATGCCGGATGGGGCCGTATGGTTGCAGATCAAAAACACGCCGGGCGCTTCAGCGATGAGCTGGTAGATGCTCTTGCAGAGATGATCCTCCAGCGCTGGCAGCCCAATCCTGCTCCGGAATGGGTTTGCTGTGTACCCTCGCGTAATCATCCGGAGCTGGTGCCGGATTTCGCCCGCCGCCTAGCCACAAAAATGAACTTGCCGTTTATTGATGCAGTGGCCAAGATCAAGGAAAACCAACCCCAGAAGGGGCAGCAAAATCGTTTTCATCAGTGCCGGAATTTGGATGGTGCCTTTTCGATCGCCGAAGGCATACCAGACAAGCCGGTTTTGCTTGTAGATGATATTGTTGATTCAGGGTGGACGTTGACCGTTATTGCCGCCTTGCTACAACAAGCCGGCAGCGGTTTTGTTTACCCGGTTGCTTTGGCTTCTTCTTCGGTAAAAGACTCATGAATCTATCCCATACCGCACAAGCCACCTTATTGCTGACCAGCTATTTCTCTAAAGCTTCGTCGGAACAGGCGCGGCCGTTGACCAACAAAGAGTGGGGCCGGTTTGCGCTATGGCTGCGGGACCAGAACAGCACCCCGGCTGAATTGCTGAAGACTGACCCGCAGGCCCTGTTGAAGAGCTGGCACGATGCCAAGATCACCCACGATCGTATTGTCAGCTTGCTGAACCGTGGCCACAGCCTGGCGTTGGCGGTCGAGAAGTGGCAGCGGGCTGGCCTCTGGGTAATCACCCGCTCAGACAAAGAATACCCCGCGCGCCTGAAACGCAGACTCAAAACCGACTCACCTCCGGTGCTATTTGGCTGCGGCAATAAAGCGCTTCTCAATACCGGCGGCCTTGCGGTCATTGGCTCCCGCAGCGCTAATGAAGGAGACCTGCAGTTCACTCGTCAGGTTGGCGCCAAGTCTGCCGCTGAAGGTATCGCCATTGTGTCTGGTGGAGCTCGTGGCGTGGATGAAACCGCCATGCTTGGGGCTATTGAAGAGGGCGGCCCTACGATCGGTGTTATGGCAGACAGTCTTCTGAAAGCCGCCACCAGCGCAAAGTGGCGTAAAGGGCTGATGGACGGCAACCTTGTTCTGGTGTCCCCATTTTACCCCGAGGCGGGCTTCAGCGCTGGCAATGCCATGGCAAGAAACAAATACATCTATTGCCTGGCAGACAGTTCGCTGGTGATCCACTCCGGTAAGAAAGGCGGCACCTTTAACGGCGCTAAGGAGAACCTGAAACACGGCTGGGTGCCTCTCTGGGTAAAACCGACCGATGACCCTGCCGCCGCCAATACGGATCTGGTGAATCAGGGTGGCTATTGGTGTAAAAGCAGTCCCGACAAGATTTCTGTCAGAGAGTTGCTTGAGTGCCCAAGTCCCAATGGACATCAAGTTACTGAAAGCAATGATCTGTTTGCTGAGCAATCACAGCCGACCTTGTTTTCTGCCAAAGAAGAAACGACAGATTTTGCGACCGACAACGAGGACAGTTCAGCAGGTGCGGAACCCTCGGACTTCTACCATATATTCTTGCAGGAGCTGGCCCGGTTGGCCGAAGAACCGCTTGCAGCGGAAGACATAGCGGAAAAACTGGGACTGCATAAAACCCAGGTTAACGAATGGCTAAAGCGTGCTGTAAACGAGGAACAGATCAAGAAGCTGAGCCGTCCAGTGCGCTATCAATTCATTAAGGCCGAGCAGTAAAAGGATCCCGTTGTTATGGCCATGACCGAAGAAACCCTGGTTCAGGAAGTTACCGCAGACTATTTGCTGAATGAACTCAAGTGGAACCAATCCGTCATGGGGATGCATGAGCGCCTTGGCAAAGAGGGTGACCTTGGTCGCACATCGGAGCGGGAGGTAGTGTTAGCCCGCTATCTGGGGGAAAAGCTCGTAGAGCTGAACCCGGGACTGCCTCAGGTAGCCTATCAGGAAGCTCTTCGAATCGTGACCGAGATTCCGGCAACAACCAACATTCTGGCGGTAAACCGGGAAAAATACGCTCTGCACAAGAACGGCGTTGAGGTCAGCTTTCTGAACGACAAAGGCGAGCGGGTCAAAAAACGACTGCGGCTGTTCGACTTCAATGACTACACGAACAACCACTTTCTGCTAGTGCGAGAGTTCTGGGTGAAGGGCGATATCTATCGCCGCAGGGCAGACCTGGTGGGATTTGTGAACGGCATTCCCCTGTTGTTTATGGAAGTGAAAAACGTCCACAAAGACATACGTGCGGCTTATGAGCAAAACCTTGCCGATTACAAAGACACCGTACCCCATCTACTTTACCACAACGCTTTTATCATTCTGGGTAACGGCATTGATGCCCGGATTGGTTCCGTTTCTAGTAAGTTCGAGCACTTCAACGACTGGAAGCGCCTGCATGAAGACGATGCCGGTGTCGTTGAAATGGAAACTCTGCTGAAAGGCACGTGCAGCCGACACAATCTGATGGACATTTTCGAGAACTTTACTCTGTTCGACCAGAGCTCTGGCCGTCTGGTAAAAATTGTCGCCCGGAACCATCAGTATCTTGGGGTAACCCGAGCCATTGAAGCGGTAAAGCATCGGCAGGAACGTGAGGGAAAACTAGGCGTATTCTGGCACACGCAGGGATCCGGAAAGTCCTATTCGATTGTATTCTTCGCTCAGATGGTCCACCGAAAGCTCGGCGGTAATTACACCTTTGTGGTGCTAACGGACCGGGAAGACCTAGACACACAGATCTACAAAACCTTTGCCGGTTGTGGCCTGGTAGACAACGACAGGGACCCATGCCGTGCTGAAAACGGAAAGGATCTGAAAGCCCTGGTTGGTCAGCAGAAGGCCTTCGTTTTCACGCTAATCCAGAAATTTAACGAGAAGGTAGACCCCGAGAACCCCTATTCCAGCCGCGATGACATTATCGTGGTGACCGATGAAGCACACCGCACCCAGTACGGCACCCTGTCCCTGAATATGCGGAACGCCCTACCCAACGCCAGTTTCATCGGTTTCACCGGCACCCCGCTTTTCAAAGACGATCAAATAACAAAGAAAGTCTTTGGTGACTATATCTCCACCTATGATTTCCAGCGGGCAGTGGAAGACAAGGCGACAGTGCCGCTTTACTACGATGCCCGTGGTGAGGAGCTATTGTTCACTGATGATGATGGCAACCAGCACAGCGTGGCGGACCCAAAAGGCCTGAACCAGAAAATTGCGGAAAAGCTGGATGAGCTCGAAATAGATGATCTGGACGTTCAGCAGCGTCTCGAACGAGAGCTTAAACGGGATTACCACATCATCACCTCCAGCAGCCGGCTTGATCAAATTGCACGAGACTTTGTGGCCCACTACGCCAACGGCTGGGAAACCGGCAAAGCCATGTTTGTGTGCATCGACAAGATAACCTGCGTGCGAATGCACAAGCTTATGGTTTTCTACTGGCAGGAAGAAATACGCGCCAAGGAGAAAGCCCTTAATGATGCTACCGACGAACAGGATTTAGCATGGCGCGAACGCCAACTGTCGTGGATGAAGGAAACCCTGATGGCGGTTGTGGTTTCGGAGGAGCAAGGCGAAGTTGCCAAGTTCGAAAAATGGGGGCTGGACATCAAACCCCACCGTCAGTTGATGAAAACAGGTTTTGCCTTGGAAGACGGCTCTCGACTCGGTATGGAGGAGGCATTCAAGTCACCGGAGCATCCGTTCCGCGTGGCCATTATATGCGCGATGTGGCTAACTGGCTTTGACGTGCCTACTCTCGCGACTTTGTACCTCGACAAACCATTGAAAGCACACACGTTGATGCAGGCGATTGCACGAGCAAACCGAGTTGCTGAGGGCAAGAATAATGGTCTGATCGTGGATTACTGCGGAATACTGAAAAACCTGCGTAAAGCGCTAGCCACCTTCGCCGGCACCGGCGATGATGACAAGCAAGACGAACAGGAACCAGCAAAGCCCAATGCCGAGCTTCTGGAGAGTCTCGATGAATCTATTGCATTCGTAATCGAGTTCTTTCGCCAGCGGGAGTTTGAGTTGGACCGAATTGTGACCGAAACGGGATTCGGCAAGAACGCCACCATTGCCGAAGCCAAAGAGGTAATCAACGAGAACGACGAGACCCGTAAGCGGTTTGAAGTGTTAGCGCGGGAAGTATTCAAAAAGTTTAAAGCCTGCATTAACGTGCCGGGAATCAATGCTTACCGCGACACCCGTGATGCCATCAACGTGCTTTATAAGAGCCTGCAGGCCGACAAGGAAAAAGCGGATATTTCTGAAGTCATGCGAGACCTATATGGGATCGTTGATGCCCATATTGGCACGCGGGAAGACGTAACGACTCCTGATACTGAAGATAAGCGGCTATATGATATCAGCCAGATCGATTTTGAAAGACTGCGCCAAGAGTTTGCCCGCTCCAACCAAAAAAATACAACTGTGCAATCCCTGAAGCATGCGGTGGAGAAGAAACTGGCCCGCCTGATGATGCAAAATCCTCTGCGCACGGATTACCAGGAACACTACGAGCAGTTGGTGAAGGAGTACAACCAGGAGAAAGACCAAGTTGTTATCGAAAAGACCTTTGAGGCTCTGCTGAAGTTGGACAAGGAGCTGTCTCAGGAAGAGAGGCGAGCTGTGAGAGAGGGGTTGGATGAGGAGTCCCTAGCTTTGTTTGATCTTCTCAGCAAGCCGGATCTCGCCAAAAAAGATATCGCTAGGATCAGAAAGGTGGCGGCGCAGTTACTTGAAACCTTGAAAGCAGAAAGACTTCGCGTATCAAACTGGCGACAAAAAGAATCAACCCGCGACGCAGTCAAGCAGCAGATTTTCGACTTCCTTTATGATGAGGGCACCGGTCTTCCCGTGGATGACTATGAGGAAGAAGAAATATCAGCCCTTACGGAGAAGGTGTTTCTTCATGTGTATAGAGCCTACCCAAAACTTCCATCACCCATCTATTCCTGACGGATTCTGGCACTTTCAATAGAGAGATTATGGTGGGGGCAAGAAGGGGCTTGGAAACTATATGCTTCCGGTTCTCGGAAGTTTTATGGGTAAAACCACAAACAAATTCCCGATTTAGAAACAGCCCGACATCGTTCCGAGCATTCATGCGTTCGGTGCATTCTATCGTGCCGTCCAGAAGCCTGGGAACAGCGCCCGAAGGCGCCTACTCCACCAGTCCTGTCAGATACTCCGACAACCGCTGGTAGCGATAATCCACACGCCCGAAAATCGACGACGGCACGTCCTCGAATTCACGACCGCAGGACGCCAGTGTTCTGACGTTGGTCAGATAGGCATCGGTGATCAGATCCGGTTGCTCATCCACGTAGTTGGGCGCCCCTTGCGGCGCGTAATACAGGATCCAGTCGAACCCACCATCGGCCGTGACGTGATCAAGACCGGCATTCACCGGGTCGGCAAAGGTATAGCGCAACAGCCGGAAGTAATCACCGCGGGTGTCCAGCTCCAGCTGCAGCGCCTCAAAACCGGCCGGTGCGCCAGGGGCATCAAAGCTGTAGGGCTGAATAGCCGATACCACATGGCCTGCCGCTTCCACCCCTTCGCCCAGGGCACAGCTACTGACACCACCGGAGGGTAACAGCGACACCTCCTCTTCGCCGTTTACCTGCAGGCGATAGCCGTTGAACAGCGGCGACGCATCCGTTGCATCCGGATCCACCGCACTGTTGGTGTAATCCGGTGCCAGTGTGCGGGTTTCCAGCCCGGACTCCGCCGACAACTCGCTGAGCTTTCCGTCGGTCATCACCCAGGAGTAGATGATTTCGGCCGGCCCACCCAGCTCACTGCCGTCGGCCAACCCTTCCTGACAGGGCGTCGCGGTTTCGAAGTAAGCTTTCTGCTCCTCCCAGTCGAAGGTCAGGCGCTCATCCACGGCACTGCTCTCATCTTCATAGGCGGTGCGGCTGTGCAACGACAGCGAAACGGAAGGCAGCCACTGCACACCGAGCGCGGCCATCTGCCCGCCGGCATTGATCAATCGCGCCATTTCCGGCAGCGAGGGCATCATGCAGCCGTTGGATGAGACCGCCATCAGCCGCCCGTCCGGACTGTAGTCAAAATGCAGTTCCGCAGACACCTGCAGATTGGAGCGGTTCTCCGGCAGCCCGCCATTTTCCGGGTGGGCATACATCTGCTGCGCTGTCAGCAACAGCGGGTCCGCCAGCTCCAGTGGCACCTCGGGAAAATCGAGAGCTGCCACATCCACATTTTCATAACCACCCTGCGAAGCCGCCTCATCCACAAGCTCGACAAGCTCCCCCGCGTTCTGAACCAGTGACAGCCCCAGCAGGTAGGCCGCCCGCGGGCTCAGAATCCGTTCGGTGCCATCGGCATCGCTCGCTGCCAACGCCTCGCTGAACGGGAACTGGCTGGCCATGAAGCGGGCGAACGCCCGCGCGTAGGCATGGGCCTGCTCGTCGCCAGAGAGAATGTAATCCGACAACAGGTTGACGCTGGCAAGGGAGTCGCTGGCACTGCCGGTACCCGTGACCAGTGGACTGGCCCCCGCGAGACGCCGATAACGCACAAGCGTGCTCAACGGCGTGATATTTCTCACCCCCGCAGGAGCCGACATCATGTAGGCATCCTCGACGGTCTGATCGCCGTTGCGCCTTTGCTCGACGGTCTTGCCCGGCAACGCCATGGCGAACAGCGGGTAATCCCGCGGATCCAGATCCGGCGCCTGTGCCGGGTTACTCAGCAGCTCACCAATATCCAGCACAAATACGCCATCCTCACCGGACAGGGCCGTCGGCTCGCCGGATGCCAGCGTTACCTCGGTGCCGGACTCCAGCTCAACCTTCAATGGTCCGGGGGTGTATTGGCTGTCGCCATCAATATCGAGCCACACCCTGGCATTTTTCAGGTAACCGTCGATGACCCGTCCGGTGTAGGGCGCGGGATCGCTGTAGCCCACGCCGTCAAAGTCGCGACCGTCGACGGGCAGATCATCAGACTCCTCGCCACAGCCGGCGAGAATCAGGGCAAACAGCGAAAGGAACAGGGGGAAGAAAGGTTTCATGGCGGCAACCGGTTATCCTTGTTAGAGGTTGTGCCGCTACTGTAGGAGATGTGGGGAGGAGGAACCTTGATAGGTTTGGCAATTTGTAAAGTTTGGTAACCGATGGTCCCGGCAGCCATCGGCTACCGGGACCCGGATCTGGTCAGAAGGAGCGGGCAACGATCTCTTTCATGATTTCGTTGGTGCCGGCGTAGATCTTCTGCACGCGGGAATCCGCCCAGGCCCGGGCGATCGGGTATTCCCACATGTAACCGTAGCCACCGTGCAACTGCACGCACTCGTCCATGACCTTGCACTGAATGTCCGTGGTCCACTGCTTGAGCATGGCGGCAGTAGGGATATCCAGCTTCTTCTCGAGGTGCAGTTCCAGGCAGCGGTCACAGAACACCCGCGCTGCGGTAATCTCCGCTTTCATCTCGGCCATTTTGAAGCGGGTGTTCTGGAACGCAATCACCGGCTTACCGAAGGCTTTGCGTTCCTTGACGTAATCCAGCGTCCACTTCCAGGCCGCTTCGGCCGCGGCAACCGCCGCCAGAGCCACTTGCAGACGCTCGGCCGGCAGTTCCTGCATCAACTGGAAAAAGCCCTGGCCTTCCATGGTACCCAGCAGATTCTCCGCCGGCACTTTCACATCCTGGAAAAACAGCTCGGAAGTATCCTGGGCCTTCATGCCTACCTTGTTCAGGTTCTGGCCCTTTTCAAACCCTTCCCAGGCGGTCTCGACCAGCAGCAAGCTGATGCCCTTCGCACCTTCCTTCGGGTCGGTTTTGGCAACCACAATCACCAGATCCGCAAGCTGACCGTTAGTGATGAAGGTTTTCGATCCGTTGAGGACGTAGTGGTCGCCATTCTTGACCGCGGTGGTTTTTACCCCCTGCAGATCAGAACCGGCGCCGGGCTCGCTCATAGCGATGGCGGTGATCATTTCACCGGAGGCCATCTTGGGCAGATAGTGTTCTTTCTGCGCCTGGGAACCGTAATTGAGGATGTAGGGTGCGACGATATCGGAGTGCAGTGCCCAGCCTATGCCGGACAGACCGGCATAGGACACTTCTTCCATGATCACGGCGCTGTAGCGGAAGTCCGCCCCTGCGCCGCCGAATTCTTCCGGTATGGCCGGGCACAGGAAGCCCAGCTCGCCACCCTTACGCCACAATTCGCGGCTGACCTGGCCGTCTTTCTCCCATTGTTCGTGGTAAGGCGTGGCTTCCTGTTCCAGGAATTTACGAACGGAATCGCGGAAGCCTTCAAGGTCGGCGTCAAAGAGTGTGCGTGGAATCATGGTAAACCTCGGTGAATGACCAATGTTGTGGTTGTCGTTCACCAAGTCTCTGCTGACTGGTCATTTCGCTCAATGGTGAAAACCATCAATCGGGCTGACCAAAACCATCGCGCCGGGGCGCTTACTGATGCTGGTTGTCGCGTTTGCCGTCGGCGCGCTCCGCACCCCAGCGCGGCATCAGATCCTGGGGCAGGTCCAGATGGTCGAGAATGCGGGCCACGATGAAGTCCACCAGATCGTTTACCGACTGTGGGTTGTGATAGAAGCCCGGGCTGGCCGGCATGATCACGGCGCCCATGCGGGTCAGTTTCAGCATGTTATCGAGATGCACCTCGGAATACGGCGCCTCCCGCGGCACCAGAATCAGCTGCCGCCGCTCTTTCAGGGCAACATCGCCGGCCCGTTCGATCAGGTTATTGCTGGCCCCCGTGGCCAGCGCAGACAGGGTGCCGGTACTGCAGGGACAGACTACCAGCGGGGCTTTCTCCCCGGAACCTGAAGCCGGCGGGGCAAACCAGTCTTCCCGCCCGAACACCAGCAACTGCCCCGGCGCGGCCCCTGTAAACTCGGCCAGCGCAGCCTGCATGGCCGGCGGCGAGCCCGGCAGCTTGAGGTCGGTTTCCGTCGCCATCACCACCTGCGCCGCGCGGCTGACCATCACATTCACAGTGCAGCCGGCCGCAACCAGGCACTGTAACAGACGCAACCCGTACTGGGCGCCGGAGGCGCCAGTGAAGGCCAGATTGATGGTTCGTGGTGAGGCGCTTTGCTGTGTTATTGTCTCTGTCATGCCGGGTATTTACGCTCAAGTTCGGCTATCAGTTTCTGGTGGATGCCACCAAAACCGCCGTTGCTCATGATCACAATGTGGCAGGGACCGGAGATCTTTGCCAGCGCCTGCTCAATCAGCGCCTCTACCGTGTCTTCCACCTGGTGCTGAACCGTTTGACCGGGGTCGGCCGACCAGGCATTCATCAGCGCCGGCAACCACTCCAGTTGATTCAGATTGGCCCAGATAACGTGGTCGGCCGCGGCAGTGCTGGGCAACAGGGCCTGCTGATGCACCCCCTGCTGCATGGTGTTCGAGCGAGGCTCGATAAGTGCCAGCACCGGCTCGTCCCCCACCTTGTGGCGCAGTCCCTCCAGCGTGGTGGCAATGGCGGTGGGGTGATGGGCAAAGTCGTCATATACACTGACGCCATTGATCTCCGCCAGCAGCTCCATGCGGCGCTTGACCCCGGAAAAACGGCACAGGGCGGCCACCGCGTGGTCGGGCGTCACCCCTACATGGCGCGCGGCAGCGATGGCCGCCAGCGCGTTGCGGACGTTGTGCAGCCCGGTCTGGGACCAGGTCACCGTTGCTACCGGCTGCTCGTGGTGTACCACCATGAAGCGGCTGCCATCCTCTGCCAGCAATTCTGCACGCCAGTCGGTGGTGTACGCCACCTCACTGCCGATGGAGGTACTTTGCACCCCGCTCCAGCACCCCATTGCCAGGGCGCGATCCAGGTGCTCATCGCGGGCCGGGCGGACAATCAGACCGCTGGACGGCACGGTACGCACCAGATGATGAAATTGCCGTTCGATCGCTTCGACATCGTCAAAAATATCCGCGTGATCGAATTCCAGGTTGTTCATGATCAGTGTGTGGGGGCGGTAGTGCACGAACTTCGAGCGCTTGTCGAAAAACGCGCTGTCGTATTCGTCCGCCTCGATCACGAAGAAGTCGCTGGCACCCAGGCGGGCGGACACCGGAAAATCCTGCGGCACGCCACCCACCAGATAGCCGGCGTCAAAACCGGCCTGATCGAGAATCCACAGCAGCATGGAGGTGGTGGTGGTCTTGCCATGGGTGCCGGCGACCGCAAGAACCCAGCGATGGCGCAGCACTTCCCGCGCCAGCCACTCAGGCCCGGACATGTAGTCGATATTGCGATTGAGTACCGCCTCCACTTCCGGATTGCCACGGGACATAGCGTTGCCAATCAGTACCAGGTCCGGCTTCGGTTCAAGATTCTCAGCGCGGTACCCGTCCATCAGGCCAATACCCTGAGCTTCCAGTTGGGTACTCATGGGCGGGTACACCCCCTGGTCCGAGCCGGTCACCGTGTGACCCAGCTCCCGGGCCAGTACCGCAAGGCTGCCCATGAATGTGCCACAAATTCCCAGGATATGAATGTGCATGACCGGTCTGACCCCTTGGTTGGCCCAAATAAGAACGTGCCAAGCCTCCCGTATCGATCACGAGTCGTCAAGCGCTTCGTTATCCGCAATCCTGCTCATGAAAAAAACCGGCATTTGGCGTATCATCGGCGGCATTTACTGAACCAGCAGGAGGCACCAGCCCGAGATGGCTACCAAGAACGCTTTTTATGCTCAATCCGGCGGTGTGACCGCAGTCATTAACGCCAGCGCCTGCGGGGTCATCCAGACCGCGCGTAAATATCCCGATCGCATTGGCAAGGTGTATGCCGGCCGCAACGGGATTCTCGGCGCACTCAAGGAAGAGCTGATTGATACCAGCCTGGAAAGCGACGAGGCCATTCAGGCGCTGATCCACACTCCCGGCGGCGCTTTCGGCTCCTGCCGTCACAAACTCAAGAACATTTCCGAGAACCGGCGCGAGTATGAACGTCTGATCGAGGTGTTTCGCGCACACGATATCGGCTACTTTTTCTACAACGGTGGGGGCGACTCCCAGGACACCGCCTACAAAGTGTCCCAGCTGGCTGACAAAATGGGGTATCCGATCACTTGCATTGGCGTGCCCAAGACGGTCGACAACGACCTGCCCTTTACCGACTGCTGTCCGGGCTTCGGTTCCGTTGCCAAGTACATTGCCACGTCCACGCTGGAAGCCAGCCTGGATATCAAATCCATGTGTGAGACCTCCACCAAGGTGTTCATCCTCGAAGTGATGGGCCGTCACGCCGGCTGGATTGCCGCGGCCGGTGGATTGGCCGGCCAGGGCGAAGGCCAGCCGCCGCACATCATTCTGTTCCCGGAAATTCCGTTTGACCGCGAGGCATTTCTGGCGCGCGTTGAATTCTGTGTGAAGGAATACGGCTACTGCGTCATTGTTGCCTCCGAAGGCGCCCAGTACGAGGACGGCCGCTTCCTTGCGGATGCCGGCGCCAAGGATGCCTTTGGTCATACCCAACTGGGCGGTGTGGCACCGGCACTGGCCAACATGGTCAAGCAGGCCCTGGGCCACAAGTACCACTGGGCGGTAGCGGATTACCTGCAGCGCAGCGCCCGCCACATTGCCTCGGCCACCGACGTTGAACAGGCCTACGCGGTTGGCAAGGCCGCGGTCGAAATGGCCATGGAAGGCAAACAGGCGCTGATGCCGACCATCGTTCGGGAACAGTCAAAACCGTATCGCTGGCACATCGGCGAGGCGCCCCTGAGCGAGGTGGCCAACCAGGAGAAGAAGATGCCGATCCACTACATCACCGATGACGGCTTCGGCATCACCCAGGATTGCCGGGATTACCTTGAGCCACTGATCTACGGCGAGAGCTTCCCGCCCTTTGACAACGGCCTGCCGCGGGTGGCAAAACTGCAGAATACCCTGATCGAAAAGAAGCTGAAGACCAACTTCGAGCTCTGATCTCCGGTCGGAGTGCCCGGTCACAGTGATACTGCCGGAGCGAAAAAAGGCGCTTGTGATCACCTCACAAGCGCCTTTTTTTATGAGCGACCAATCACCCGTTTGCGTTCACCGTTTCCTGCTCGCGAAGATAGTGGATGAACTCGTCTGACCCGCCGATGTAGCGCTGCCCGACCAGAATCTGCGGCACCGTGTGGACCGGACGCCCAATCCGGTCGGCAATGTCTTCCTTGCTCAGCCTCTCCGCCACCATGTCTACCCAGGTGAAGGGAATACCTCTGGACTCACACAACTGCTTGGCACGCACACAGAAACCGCAAGATGTACGGCCGTAAATAGTCACATGCTCCATAGCTTACTCCTCATTTGGCAACATTCCGGCGGGGGCCTCGCCACGAACTCAACAGGTTGTAATGATGACACGCCGTCATGGGATCGCAAAATTGACGCAATGAATCGCCGCCATAGCGGTGCACCATTCCCCGCGCCGCCCTGCGTTCAGACCCGACGTCAGGTTTTCAGGCGACCCAGCTCGGTATCCAGCACATCCACCTGCTGATCCAGCGCATCACCGCTGCTGCGGACACGTTGGGCCAGCTCCCGCAGGTCGTTGGCGGCATCACCGATGTGCGTCAGGTTACGGTTGATCTCTTCGCTGACCGAACTTTGCTCCTCGGCGGCAGTAGCAACCTGGGTGACGTGCTCGACAATGGTGCCAATTCGTTCCACAACTGCCGCCAGGGAGTGGTCGGCTTCGCGGGTGCCCTCCACCGCCAGGGTGGCACGATCCACTCCCGAACGAATGACCGACACCGCGCCGTCCACATCGCTCTGTAAAGCTTCGATCATGGTGCTGATTTCATCCGTGGATTCGCGGGTGCGTGACGCCAGCGTGCGCACCTCGTCCGCCACCACCGCAAAACCGCGCCCCTGCTCTCCGGCACGGGCAGCTTCAATGGCGGCATTCAGGGCCAGCAGATTGGTTTGCTCGGCAATACCCCGGATCACGTCGAGTATCCGGTTGATATCCTCGCTGCGCCCGGCCACCTGAGTAATCGCGGTGCTTGCCTCGCCCATGTCGCCGGACAGCGCACTGACACCATTGACGGCGGTGGTCAGGGTGTCCTGGGTGAAACGTACGCCGTCCTGGGCTTGGCGGGCGTTATCCGCGGCCTCACCCGCAAAACCGGCGACTTCTCCGGCCGCTGCCGACATCTCATTCATCGCGGCAACCACACTCTCAATGTCCTGATGCTGGCGTTCAGTCTGGGCATCGGTCTCCCGTGCGATGCCACCCACATCGGAGGCCTGTTGTCGAACCTGGCCATTCACGCTCTTGAGATCGTTGATCATGTCCCGCAGCCGCGCCAGGAAAGCATTGAAGCCACCGGCCAGTTCGATCAGCTCGGCATGGGTATCAATACTCAGCTCACGGGTCAGGTCGCCCTCGGCGCTCGCGAGGCTTTTCATGCGATCACGGATCTCATTCAATGGACGGGTGACCGAGCGCACCAGCAGCACCAGTACCAGGATCGACAGCACAGAGACCACCATACCCACCAGCGTCTGACGCCCGGCGGTAGCATCCACTTCCTCGGACAACAGACGGGTAATCTGCGCTACCTCGGCCAGCGCGGTATCTCGCGGTAACTGGATCAACAGCGACCATTGCGTGCCCGGCAAGGCAATGTCCACCGGGTAGGACACCGCCAGTGTCTCGCCGTCATCGTAGGTCCCCTCACCCCGGTGCAATCGGGTAAAGTCTTCGGCAAGCTTGGGCAGCGCTTCCTGGAGCGGGCGCCCGAGATAGTCCTTGTAGTGGCTGGAGGCGGCAATGAGGCCTTTGTTGCTGAGCAGTGTCACCCGGGATTCACCGCCATACAGCTGTTGGCTGACCTCGCCGATGGTGCGTTGCAGCGTTGACAGATTGATGTCGACACCGACAACCCCCGCAAACCGCCCGCCATCCATGATGGGTACCACCAGGCTGGTCATCAGTTCGGAGTAGCCCTCTTCAATCTCGTAGTCATAGGGTTCCATAATGCACGGCTTCTTACTGTCCCTGGAGCACAAATACCACTCCGCCTCACGGATGCCGAATTCGTTGCGGGTGTCCAGGTACTTGGTGGCGGGGTCCTCGGTTCTGCTGAACACCACCTCACCCTCCGGCGAACGGTAATAATAGATTTCCAGGGTTCCCTCGTCGCTGCTGTGTTCTTCCACACCGCCGGTGAAATAGCGATCCTGGCCGTCGTAGCCATCCGGCTCGAACTGGGCATACACCGAGCTCAGACTTTCCTGCTCCTCCAGAACCGCGCCGATGGTTTCCTGCAGGTCGATGCGGCTGATGCGCCCGGAGCTGTCCGCCTGGATGTTGCGAATAATGACGTTGCGCACCACCTCCGGTGTCCGGTAGGCGGTTGCAAACAGCCCGCTGACCAGTTCTCCGTATTGCCCGGCGGTTGCGCTCAGACGCTCCATCACAATACCCTGCACGGTATCCCGGGTTTCGGTGGTGATCCTGTGCTCCATGTCGCTGAGCGACAACTGGGCGGTAACCACAATACTGACCCCCATCACGAGGAGCAGCGAGATCACCAGGGCGTAGAGTTTCAGGCGTAACGAAAGCTTTTTCATGGTGCGGGAACCTGTACGGTAACGATGTTTAAAACGAGGTAACAACGTGGCATACCTGACCCTGTTTCTGACCGCATTCGCGGCCGCCACGCTGCTCCCAGCGTACTCAGAAGTACTGCTGGGCACGCTGGTAACGCAGGGTTATTCCCTGTGGTGGCTGTGGGTATGGGCAACCGCAGGCAACACGCTGGGCTCCGTTGTTAACGGGGTTATCGGCCGGCAAGTGGATCGCTTTAAGAACAAACGCTGGTTTCCGGTATCGGAGCGTCATTTGGAGAGAGCCCGGGAGCGGTTCAATCGCTACGGGCAATGGTCATTATTGCTGGGCTGGCTGCCCTTAGGAGGCGACGCGCTGACGCTGGTAGGCGGCATCATGCGCGTGCCCTGGCTCAATTTCGTGGTGCTGGTTGCCATTGGCAAAGGCCTGCGTTACGCCTTCGTGTTGTGGCTGGTCATGGAAGCTGCTGGCGTTCCCTCCGAATCGGTACCCTGACCGTATAGATAGGCCCTCAGCAGATCTTCACCGTTGAATTCAGCGTTGAGCACCGCGATAAACGTATAGACCCCGATCAGCTTGCGATTGAGGAACACAAACTCCTTCGGTGGTACCCGAAAATACCGACTGATGGCGGAGCGCGCGGCCTGGCGCGCCACCCTGGACGGCAGATCACTCTGTTTCCAGCGGTACTGCCCCTGTTCGTTCACCGCCTGCTCGGGCCACTGGCTGCGGTCCCGGGACAGAGGTTCCAGTACCGACATGCAGACCGAACCGAACTTCTCGAGCACATCCTCGGGCCAGTCACGGCTCATAAATCGCAGCGTCACACCGCCTTCAATCACCGCTGGCAGGTCGCCCTCGTAGGAGGCGCGGATCATCTGAATTACCGGATCGAGAAACGACCGTGAGTAGGACTGCACAGCGCCAAAGTCCAGCAGCACGATCTGATCATAACCCGGATCTGCGCCCTGCTCACCGGCAATGCGGATACGGTAATTGCCGAAATTGGGGTCGGTCTGGATTTCTCCCCAGACAAACAGTTCACGGAAAAACAGCTCCAGCGCCGCCTCTCCCAGCGTGGTTCGCCGCTCCAGCGGCAGTTCCCGTACCGCCACCGAGCTTACCGAGTGGCCATGCTCGTAGGTGGAGGCAATGACGTGGGTGGTGGAAAACTCTTCAAGAACCCGAGGCACAACAAACCGCGGGTCCGCGGTCAGCATCTTGCGGAACTTTTCTGTGGTTCGGGCCTCGAGACGGTAGTCGACCTCCCGGTGCATCATTTCCCGCACTTCTTCCAGCCAGTCATTGAACTCCGGACCGAAGGACACCAGCCGCGCTATTTTCAACAATTGCGCCACCGCGTTGAGGTCGCTGTCCACCGCGTCGGCAACGCCGGGGTACTGCACCTTCAACACCAGTTCGAGGCCATCGCTCTTGCGCCGTGCTCTGTGCACCTGGCCCAGCGAGGCGGCACCAATGGGCTCGGGATCCACCTCCAGTTGTGCCAGCCGCTCGGGGCCCAGTTCATCCTTGAGCACCCGCTCGATCGCCCCCCACTCCAGAGACGTGGTCTGATCCTCAAGGGTATGCAGGGCTTCGGTCACTTCCTCCGGCAGGAAATGCTCACCGTAAAGGGCCATGACCTGCCCGATCTTGACCACACTGCCCTTGAGCTTACCCAGCTCATCCACCAGAAACTCCGCCTGGCTGGACAGCATGGCACGATGGCGCTGATCGCGGGTCTCGCGACTGCTGAACCAGTTGGTTGCCATGTGGGATGCCATTCGCGTGCCCGCGAACAATCCGGCCCTGGTCAGCGTCAGGCGCCGCTCGAAGCTTCCGGTTTTGATTCGTGAAACCGACGTTCCCCGTTTCTTGGATACCATCAAATACCTGCGCGGTTCAGAAATTTCAGCCCCGGGGCCACTCACCACCATTATACGGACAGGAACGACAACGAGCCTCACTGGCGTGCCGCACGCCGCACGCCCTTACGGCCAATGCCTCGCATCTTGTCACCGTATATCGGTGAAATCCTTGCAACTCTTTACGTTTCTAAACAATCAGCCGCATAATTTCCGACTAGTATGGAGATGCGGCTTTTGCCATGGCCCAACAATAACACCAGAACAACAAGACCTGAAAATGACACTAGAACCCATAAAACGCGCAGACAGCGAGTTATCCCAGTATCGGGTACAGGGGGAAATTCCCGTGCCCACCCTGATCGGCTGGCTGACCCTGGCCGCCGTGCCCTTACTGATCTTTTTCGCCTACCGCTCCTCGCTGCGCGGAGATCCGCTGACGCCGGCGCTACTGCTGGCGTTTGCCGGGCTGCTCGCCGCCAACGGCCTGGTGTATCTGGGCATCCGTCACAGCATGCTCCAGCGCCGGGGATTTATTACCATCATCTCCGCCCTGTTCACTTATCTGGCGGTTCAGGCGGTCGAAGACGGCTCCGCCATCATCTGGCTGTTTGCCTATCCGCCCATCATTTTCTACATCAGCCAGGCGAGAGTGGGCGTTATCGCCTGCAGTGGCGGGCTGGCGGCAGTCGCGTTGCTATTCAGTCCGCTGGGGGATCTGGTCTTCGACTCGCCCTACAGCACCAGTTTCCGGCTGACCATGCTGGCGGTGCTGGCGTTCGAGATGTCCACCTGTTATGTGCTCGACCAGAGTCGACGACGCAGCAAGCTCAGCCTGCTGAAGCTGGCCAAGGAATTCGAATACGCGGCCAAACATGATGCACTGACCGGCCTGGCCAACCGGCGGGAAATCATGACCCAGCTGGATGGCGAATATCAGCGCTACCTGCGGAATTCGCGGGTGTTTTCGGTGCTGCTGATGGACATCGACCTGTTCAAGAGTGTTAACGACAACTACGGCCACCAAGTGGGTGACGAAATGATCGTACTGGTGGCAACAACATTGCGCGAACAGTGCCGAAAAGTCGATACACTGGCACGCTGGGGGGGAGAGGAGTACCTGGTCTTGCTGCCGGAAACCGGGATCGCGGATGCGGTGCATACCGCCAACCGCATCCGCGAGGCCGTTGGCAGCAAATCGGTACAGGCCGACAATCGGGCCATCGCCGCCACCATCAGCGTTGGCGTGGCCACCATCAGCGGTTCCGAATCGGTGGACCGCCTGTTGCAACGGGCCGATGAAGCGCTCTACCGGGCCAAGACCCAGGGCCGCAATACCGTCTGCGATTCAGGCAGCGCCGCTGCCTGAAGCCCCGCCCGGCTACCAGCCGCGGCGGCGCTCCACCTGATCGTGCCCTAGCCCGACCACCAGTTCGTCTGCCAGTTTGGCGGCAAAGTCCGCGACGGTGGCGCCGGGCACAAAATCCCGTACCTGACACATGGGCATGCCGGCAAACCCACAGGGATTGATACGGCGAAAAGGCTCCATATCCATGGCCACATTCAGCGCCAGGCCATGAAAGGAACAACCGCGACGAACCCGCAACCCCAACGATGCGATCTTGGCCCCATCGACATAGACACCCGGCGCATCGGGCCGTGGCGCCGCCTGAATACCCACCTCCGCCAATACCCGCACGATAGCCTGCTCAATCTCGTCCACCAGGGTCCGCACCGCGAACTGCAGCCGCGGCAGATTGATCAGCAGATAGATCACCAGTTGGCCCGGCCCGTGATAGGTCACCTGACCGCCCCGATCCACCTGAATCACCGGAATGTCGCCCGGCGCCAGGATGTGTTCGGCCTTGCCGGCCTGGCCCTGGGTATAGACCCGCGGATGTTCCAGGCACCAGATTTCGTCCGCCGTCGCCTCGTCGCGCTCGGCGGTGAAGGCCTTCATGGCATCCCAGGTTTCCAGGTACGGCTGCTCACCCAGGGAGCGAACAATCAGTTGTGGCATCGGATCACAGCACCATATGGACTCGGCCACTGGCTTTCAGCTCTTCGAACAACGCTTTGAGCTGCTCCTCGCCGGTGGCAACGATCCTCAATTGCACCGAGGAGAACCTCCCTCCACTGCTGCTGTTCACCGAGACGTCCGCCTCGGTGATGCCCGGCGCGTGCTGCTCCACCACGTCGACGACAAAGTCCGTGAAGTCCGGCGCGGCATTGCCGATGACCTTGATAACGTAGTCGCAGGGAAACTCGATTTTTGGTGCTTTCGGCTCACTCATGCCGGCGGACTCCTGAAGCCTCTCAGGCCTTGATTAGAACAACTGGATAAAGAACAGCTTGATGGCATCCCACAGACGCTTGAACAAGCCGCCCTCGGGCACGTCTGTCAGGGCCAGCACCGGTTGGTCCACAATCACCTCATCCCCCAGTCTGACCTGTACGCGACCCAGCTCATCACCCACTTTGATAGGGGCCTTGATGACCGAATCCAGATCCACGGTCGATTCCAGGGAATTACGGGAGCCACGGGGAATGGTGACGTTGACATTCTGGGTCACGCCAACCGACAACTGGTCATCACGACCACCCCAGATGCGGGCCTCGATCAGCTCCTGACCGGCGCTGAACAGGGTTTCACTCTGGTAGTAGCGGAACCCGTAGTTGAGCATCTTCTGGACTTCCTGCGCTCGCGCGCCGGTGCTGTTGGTGCCCATGACCACGGCAATCAGGCGGGTATCGTTGCGCTCGGCGGACGCCACCAGGCAATAGCCCGCTTCTTCAGTGTGGCCCGTTTTCAGACCGTCAACGCTGTCGTCACGCCACAACAGGCTGTTGCGGTTGGGCTGGCGGATGTTGTTGTAGGTGAAATGCTTCACGGCGTACAACGGGTAGTTTTCCGGGTAATCGTTGATGATCGCCTTGGCCAGCAACGCCAGGTCGTGTGCCGTGGAAAAATGATCCTGAGAAGGCAGACCGGTGGCGTTTTCAAAACGGGTATCCCGCATACCCAGCAACTGGGCCTGCTGGTTCATGATGTCGACAAAAGCGCCCTCACTGCCGGCCACGAACTCGGCCAGCGCAACCGAGGCGTCGTTGCCGGACTGAATGATCACACCTTTGAGCAGATCCTCCACCGACACTTCCGTGCCTTCCTGCACAAACGTCCGCGAGCCCTCAGTGCGCCAGGCGTTTACGCTGATGGGCACCATGTCGGGCATGGAAATACGGCCCTCATCCAGCTCCCGCTCGACGATGTATGCAGTCATCATTTTGGTCAGGCTCGCCGGAGGCAGACGCTCGTTACTGTTCTCATCCATCAGGATCTTGCCGCTCAGCGGGTCCATGAGGATATAGGAGCTGGCGGCCACCTGGGGCGGAGACGGGATCAACACCGATTGGGCGTTCGCCTGCCCGAAAGGCATCAACACCAGAAGCAGGGCTACAATGAGTACGCGGAAAACAGAATTTATCGCCATGGGTCCATTCATTCGTCGTTAAGGGTGTAATTGCTTTTTTAGTGGGAATCGGTCAGCAGTATGGTCTGGCCGAACCCCCGGTTTTCAAGCCTCATCTGGGCTTTTCGTGCGTCATCCGGATTGCTGAACGGGCCAACCTGAACGCGGTGGAACCGTCCGGATGCCGTGTCCACCTCACGGACCCGCATGGGGTCCGGAGTGGCATCGCGGGCTTTGATCAACAGGCTTTGCGCCGGGCTTCGGCTGCTGAAGGAGCCAAGCTGAACGAACATCGCCGAGCGACTGCCATCAGGCGCCGGCTGCTCTGCCACCCGTTCGACCGGAACCGGGTCACCGCCCCCCGGGAACGGCTGGCCGGCGAGTGTCATGGTACCGTCTTTCGCCACCGTAATGGCAGCGACTTCGACCCGGGCGGTGCCCTTGCTCTGGTAGCCCAGCTTCTTGGCAGCGGCGTAGGACAAGTCGATCAACCGGTCACCGTGAAAGGGACCGCGGTCGTTGACCCGAACCACCACCGAGCGGCCGTTTTCCAGATTGGTTACCCGTGCGTAGCTGGGGATCCGCAGGCTCTTGTGGGCGGCGGTCATGGTGTACATGTCAAACACCTCGCCATTGGACGTCTTGTGGCCGTGGAACTTTTCCCCGTACCAGCTGGCAATGCCGCGCTGGACATAGCCATCGTTACTGCCAATAACCGAGTACTGTTTGCCCCAGACGGTGTACGGGGATTTGTTGCCGGCCGATCGCGGCGCCTCGTATCTCGGTTTCGCGTCCACCAGCCCGGAGGCATCGAAATTGCCGTCCGGCGCCCGATCCTGGCTCAGGGTGTATCTTGAAGAATGATCTTTCTCCGGCGCGGGAGACGATGCGCATCCGGACAGAATCAGCGCTGACGCGGCCACCCACATCATCAATACTGGACACTTGATTACCACCGGTCAGGATTCCTTTGTCATGCTGGTTTTTTCATGATTCGCGGCCAGTTCCCGGGCAAGCTCGGCGGCCAGCTCGAACACGGCCATTGCGTACAGGTGACTGTGATTGTAGCGGGTTATGACGTAAAAGTTGTGGTACGTCAGCCAGAGCTCTTCGCCATCAGGGCCTTCCAGCAGAATCGCCCGGGCCGCGGCATCATCCGCCACCGCCACTTCCGGCGCCAGCCCCGCGCTCCGATAATCACCGACCGTCAGACGTGGCTTCAGTTCCCGGGTCAGCAGGGGTGACTCGGCCGCAAGCCTGGCATCAACAGGTTCGGCAACCGGTTCGCCCTTGCGCCAATGGTGGGCACTGAAGTAGTTGGCCACGCTACCGATGGCATCCACCGGGTTGGTCAGCAGGTCGGCGATACCGTCGTCGTCAAAATCTATGGCGTAATGGCGATAACTGCTGGAGATAAACTGACCGTAGCCCATGGCGCCGGCATAAGAGCCTTTCACCTCCAGCGGATCGAAGCGCTGTTCCCGCGTCATCAACAGGTATTGCACCAACTCACTGCGAAAGAAACGGCTGCGAGGCGGGTAATCGAAGGCGAGAGTCGCCAGTGCGTCCAGCACCCGGTAGTTACCCAGATAGTTTCCATACCAGGTTTCCACGCCAATGATGGCCGCGATGATGGTGGCCGGAACGCCAAATTCCGCCTCTGCCCGGGCAAAGGCGTCATCATGCTCCCGCAGAAACGCCAGGCCCTGCTCAATACGTGCCGGTTTGATAAAGATCTTCCGGTACTGGGCCCAAGTCAGGGTGCGCTCCGCCGGGCGACTGATCGATTCCAGGATCTTGTCAACGCGTTCGGCATCGGCCAGCAATGACGCCACCCGGTCTCCATCGAAGCCGTACTTTGTAACCATCTCATCAATCAGCGCCCGCCCGTCGGGCGTGGCCTCATAACCGGTGGCCTGCGCCTGGGGCGCAACCACCAGCATGGCGACAAACATCCACAAGAGCGGACGGCGGAAACCCGGAATCAATACAGCTGTCATGACTTTCCCGTGAAATGATGGCGGATCGTTAAGGCCTTTCCGGCGGGCCTGCACGCCTGCCAGTTCGCCGCCGCGGCTACATTACCATGGAGCCCGGGAGGGTAACCATTACCCACCGTCCATGGTCAGGCACTGATCATGCGCCGGTGCGTGTGAATCGACATCAACACGCCAAAGGCCGCCATCAGCGTCACCCCGGACGTGCCCCCGTAGCTGATCAGAGGGAGCGGCACCCCCACCACCGGTAGTAACCCGCTCACCATGCCTACATTCACAAAAATGTAGATGAAAAACGTCATGGTCAGGGCGCCGGCAAGCAGGCGACTGAAGGAGTCCTGAGCGGTAGCGGAGATGTACAGGCAGCGTAGGATGATCAGGAGATACAGTGTCAACAGCGCCAGAATGCCAATAAAGCCGAATTCCTCAGCCAGCACAGCGACAATAAAATCTGTGTGACTCTCAGGCAGGAACTCCAGGTGAGACTGGGTGCCCTGCAACCAGCCCTTGCCATCCACTCCACCTGACCCGATGGCGGTTTTGGACTGAATGATGTTCCAGCCGGCACCCAGTGGGTCGCTTTGCGGATCCAGCAGCGTCAACACCCGTTGTTTCTGGTAATCGCGCATCACGAAAAACCACATCAGCGGTGCCGCGACCGAGACCATGGCCACGAACGCCCCGATCAGGCGCCAGCTCATACCGGCAAAGAACACCACAAACAGACCGGCGGCACCGACCAGTAATGATGTGCCCAGATCCGGCTGCATGATAATCATGGCCATGGGCACCAACACGATGGCCAGCGCCACGGCAACGCGGGAGAGGCGCGGAGGCAGGAAATGACGGGAGAGGTACCAGGCGGTCATCATGGGCACCACCAGCTTCATCAACTCCGAGGGCTGGAAGCGCGGCAGCCCCGGAATCGCCAGCCAGCGTTGCGCGCCCTTGGCACCCACACCCACCAACAACACCGCGACCAGCGCGGCAACGCCCGCCAGGTAGAGCCAGGGCGCCCAGCGCCGGAATACCGCCGGGTCCAGTTGGGCGAACACCATCATCACCACCAGCGCCAACGCCATACGGATCCCCTGGGCCTTCACCACTTCGATGTTGCGGTCGGCACCGCTGTAGAGAACAACCAGACCGCCACCGATCAGTAACAGCAACAGTCCCAGCAGAATCGGGTCGATATGAAAGGCCGACCACAGACTTCGCGGCCGCGATAGCGGGTGATGTGCCGGTTGCCCCAGTGCTTTGCCCAGCATCAGTGTGCCCCCTCCGTTGCAGAACCGGTTACCAGGGCCGCACCTTCATCAGGAAAGCCCAGTAACCAGGCGTCAAACAGTGCCCGCCCCACCGGGGCAGCCGTGCCGCTGCCACTGCCGCCGTTCTCAACGATAATGGCAACGGCGATCTGCGGGTCATCAAGCGGCGCAAATCCGACGAACAGTGCATGGTCGCGCAGGCGTTCACGCACTTCCTCTTCCTCGTATTCTTCGTCTTCCGCCAGGCTAAAGACCTGCGCCGTGCCGGTCTTTCCGGCCATCCGGTAAGGCGCACCGCGGGCGGCGCCGCGGGCGGTGCCCTTGGTGCCATGCATGACTTCCGCCATGGAATCAACAACGAACTCCCAGTCATCGGGATTCTTCAGAATCAACGGGTCATGATCCGGTGGTGGCAGGAATTCCTCCGCCGAGCGATCCCCCCTGATGTCCTTGAGCAGTCGCGGCTCAACCCAGCGCCCACGATTGGCAATCAGCGAGGTCGCGGTGGCCAGCTGCAACGGCGTGGCCAGCATGAAGCCCTGGCCAATTCCCATGTTGACGGAATCACCCGGATACCAGGGTTCGTTGCGCACCGCCCGTTTCCAGTCCCGGGACGGCAGCAGGCCGCTGAGGGCGCCAGAAACGTCCAGGGTGGCGTCTTCCCCGAAACCGAACTGGGCGAGGTATTCATACATGGTGTCTACGCCCATCTCCACCGCGATCTCGTAGAAGTAAATATCGCAGGACTCGGCCACGGCATCGGTCAGATCAACCCAGCCATGACCGCTGCGCTTCCAGTCCCGATAACGACGCCCGCCGGATTGCAGCTGGAAGTAGCCGGGATCCCAGATGGTCCGGTCACGGGTGGTGGCACCGCTGTCCAGCGCGGCGACCGCCAGCATGGGTTTGAGCGTCGACCCTGGCGGGTACTGGCCACGGAGCGCCCGGTTGAACAGGGGCTTGTCGAGGTCTTCACTGAGGGCCCGATAATTATCCACACTGATGCCGGTCACGAACTGGTTGGCGTCGAATCCCGGCACACTGGCCAGGGCCAGCAGGCCGCCGGTGTCCGGCTCCACCGCCACAATGGCGCCACGGCGACCGTCGAGCAACTCGTGGGCCAGGCGCTGGAGCCGCAGATCCAGATGCAACTGGATGTCCTCTCCCGGGACCGGGTTCTGGCGTTCAAGCACTCGCAGAGTGCGGCCACGGGCGTTGGTCTCGACGTGCTGATAACCCACCTGACCGTGCAGCAGTGCCTCGTAAAAGCGTTCAATACCGGATTTGCCGATGTAGTTGGTACCGGCGTAGTTGATCGGGTCGATCCGCTGCAGCTCGTCACGATTGATTCGCCCCACGAAGCCCAGCGCGTGGGCGGTCAGCTCGCTGTGGGGGTAGTAGCGGACCAGCTCCGCCGACACTTCCACCCCCGGCAGCTCATGGCGATGCACCGCCAGACTGGCGATTTCCTGTTCGTTGAGGTCGTATCTCAGTGGCAGAGGCTGGAACGGTCTCCGGGGCTCCCGCAAACGGCGCTGAAAGCGCTCCATGTCTTCCTCGGAAATCGAGAGGATAGAGGAAAGCTTACCCAGGGTGTTTTCCATGCCATCGACCCGCTCCGGCACCAGGGTGACACCGAACACCGGGCGGTTCTCGGCCAACAGTTCTTCATTGCGGTCATAGACCAGGCCACGGGGCGGCGCCACGGATTGCACCTGGACCCGGTTCTTGTCGGAGAGCGTGGTGTAGATGTCGTGCTCGACAATCTGCAACTGGTACATGCGAGCAACAAGAATGCCGAGCATGAACAGGACAACGCCCAACATGACAGTGGTGCGCCGCTGAAACAGCCGGCGTTCCGCGGCAACGTCTTTGAACTCTCCCCAGGGCATGATGCGTCCTAAGCCCGATGGTACGGATGGTTACGGGTGATTGACCAGGCCCGATACAACTGCTCGGCCAACAGGATTCTCACCAGCGGATGGGGCAATGTCAGGGCTGATAACGACCAGAGCTGATCGGCACGCTGTCGGCAGGGATCTGCCAGACCGTCCGGCCCGCCGACAAGGAAGCTGACATCGCGGCCGTCCTGCTGCCAGTTTTCCAGTTGGCTGGCAAGCTTTTCCGTCGACCAGGGGCGGCCGCCCACTTCCAGCGCGACGACGCGATCCCGGGGCCCGGTGGCCGCCAGAATCGAATCGCTCTCTTTTTGCATCAGCCGGGGAATGTCAGGATTCTTGCCGCGATGAGCCATGGGGATTTCTACCAGTTCCAGCGGCAGCTCCGGCGGCATTCGGCGGGCATAATCGTTATAACCCTGGCTGACCCAGTCGGGCATCTTCTGCCCTACACAGATCAGTCGCAACCGCATGCTTATTCGCTACCTGCAACACCCAGATCCGGCGCATCGCGCCAGAGGCGCTCGAGATCGTAGAACTCACGGGTGGCCGGCATCATGACGTGAACCACCACGTCACCCAGGTCCACCAGGATCCAGTCGCTGACGTTACTGCCCTCGACATTGCTGGCACGAACGCCCTGCTCTTTCGCTTCGGAGACAACAGACTCCGCCAGTGATTTCACATGACGATTGGACGTTCCCGAGGCGAGAACCATGTAGTCGGTCACGCTGGTACGATTTCGAACGTCAATCACACTCACATCCTGTGCTTTAACATCCTCAAGTGCACTTATCACCAGATCTTTCAGTTGCTCAGCCTGCATAATCATCCTGTCGGACGGGTGGCGGCGTCGGCGGCCACCCGAAAAGTCATATTCAGATGCGATTGTAGCACTAAAAGTTCCCGTCAGGGCATGCACCGTAAAGCCCGAGACGGCAAATTTCCCGCCACACCAGATCGGGCAGAAGGTAGCGCGGCGATCGCCCGCTGCGGATGCACTCGCGGATGCCGGTGGCGGAGATATCGAGAAGTGGCGGGTCCAGCTCCAGAAAGTAGCCGTGGGGCGCCTCATGAAGGGCTTCCGCCCCGCCCACACGGCGTTCGCGAAGCAGCTTTGCCGGCGCCCCCCGCGGGTCGGGTAGCGGACCGGGGCGCCGCACCACCACCACGTGGGCTAGCTGCGGAATCTGCTCCCATTCCCGCCAGCGATCAAACCCGGCGAACGCATCGGTACCGACCACCATCACCAGCGGCTCCTGGTCGCCTAACTGAGTGCGCAGCTGGCGCAGGGTGTCAGCGGTGTAGGAGGCGCCTCCCCGCTGCAGTTCCCGGTCATCCACCACCAGCCCGGGCTCACCCTCAATAGCCAGGGTGAGCAAACGCAGGCGCTGACCACTGGCGGCGCCGGGATCCTCGCGATGGGGCGGCATATGACAGGGCACCAGGGAAATCTCATCCACGCCCAGCCGCTCCTTCAATTCAATGGCAAGTCGCAGATGGCCGTTGTGGATCGGATCGAAAGTACCGCCATAGATGACATGCATGGGCGATCAGGTCCGGATGTGGCCGTCGCCGAACACCACGTACTTCTGGGACGTCAGCCCCTCAAGACCGACCGGGCCACGGGCATGAATCTTGTCCGTGGATATGCCAATTTCCGCACCCAGCCCATATTCGAAACCGTCCGCGAAACGGGTCGAGGCGTTCACCATCACCGAACTGGAATCCACTTCGGTGATGAACCGGCGGGCGCGGGTGTAGTTTTCGGTAATGATACTGTCTGTGTGCTGGGAGCTGTAGAGGTTGATGTGGGCAATCGCCCCGTCGAGGCCGTCCACCACCCTGACCGCGAGGATCGGCGCGAGGTATTCCGCTTCCCAGTCAGCCTCCGTTGCGGCATGGGCCGACGGCACCAGGGCACAGGTGCGCTCACAGCCCCGCAGTTCCACACTTTTCTCCGCAAAGGCGCCCGCCAGCAGTGGCAGCATGTCATCCGCGATTTCAGCGTCCACCAGCAGGGTTTCCATGGTGTTGCAGGTGCCGTAGCGATGGGTCTTGGCGTTCACTGCCACATTCAGCGCTTTCTCCGGATCGGCGTGGCTGTCGATGTAAACATGGCACACGCCGTCCAGATGCTTGATCACCGGCACCCGCGCATCCCGACTGATGCGCTCGATCAGGCCCTTGCCACCCCGGGGCACGATCACGTCCACGTACTCGGGCATGGTGATCAGCTCACCCACGGCAGCCCGGTCTGTGGTCTTGATGACCTGCACCGCGGTTTCCGGCAGCCCGGCGGCCGCCAGCCCGGACGCCACGCAGGCGGCAATGGCCTGATTGGAGTAAATCGATTCCGACCCGCCCCGCAGAATGGTGGCATTACCGGATTTCAGGCACAGACTTGCGGCCTCCACCGTCACATTGGGCCTCGATTCGTAAATAATGCCAATCACGCCCAGTGGCACTCGCATTTTGCCCACCTGGATACCGGAGGGCCGATAGGTCATGTCGGTAATCGCGCCGATCGGATCGGGCAGCGAGGCCACCTGCTGCAACCCCTCGATCATCCCGTCAATGCGCTGGGCGGTGAGCTCCAGACGATCCAGCATGGCAGCGTCAAGACCGTTGTCCCGGCCCTGGGCCAGATCACGGGCGTTGGCCGCGGTCAGCTCGCTGCGGGCCGCGTCCAGCGCCTCGGCCGTCGCCAGCAGGGCCTGATTGCGCACGGCCGTGGTTGAGCGAGCCACGGCGGTTGCTGCTGTACGTGCCTGTTGCCCGACGCCAGCCATGTAAGCTGCAATATCCATTCGATTACCTTTCGTTTTGATGGCCAGATTTGCAATTCAGGAACTAACTTTACCTTTCCCGTTTCAAGTACGCATCCCAAACGATTATTATACCGCTGCTGACGGGCCTGCTGGCCATTCAAAGAACACCGACGGATGCAGGCTATTCCATGCGACCTGCGGTATGCTGACACAAACGGATGTCCGGGAGAGGATGGATACTATGGCCCAGATGGCCGAAAAATTCCTGTTGAGCCGCCTGTCGAGAGTCGGGTTCGTTGCTCTGGCCATCGTTGCCGTGCTTTCCGGCTTCTCAGGTGACTCCCTCACCGCGGTCACCGCGGTGGCGGCAGCGGCACTGGTATTTACCGGCAGCACCTTTCATCCCCGCCGCGCCGAAGCGCCCTGGCCTGCTGTCAACCGCCTGATTCTCTGCGGCTTTCTCGCCCTGTTGCTCAGCAGCCTGTGGGCCGGACCCTGGAGCCTGGTGCACTGGCTCTATCTGGCGCCGCTGGTGGCGTTTGCCCTGCTCCCGCTGAGCTGGGCGGCTCTGGTCACCGTGTTCTGTGCGTTTTTTGCCATGATCGCCACCCACTGGTCCGCTGGCCTGCCGGAGCGCCACCAGATGATCAGCGCCTTCCTGCTGGCCATCATGCTGTCTGCCCTGCTGGTGTTTCTCCGTGAGTACAAGTCACGCCAACTGGCCCCCCTGCGCCGCACCGACGAACTGACCCAGGCCGCCAGCCGCGAGTACCTGTCAGCCGACCTGCACAAGGAAATCCAGCGCAGCGAGCGGGAGGGTACGGACATGTCACTGATCATGATTGGTCTCGACACCCATCTGAGCGACAGCGACCCCGATGCCGACATCCGCTCCATTCTGCCCCGGATCGGACGCTACCTGCACTCCCAGTTACGGGATTTCGACACCTATTACCGGGTTGCTGACCTGCAATTCCTGATCATTCTGCCCGGCATTTCCACCGCAGAGGCCGCCGTGCGCGCCGACACCATCCGCAAGGGCCTGCGAGCGCTACTGGCCTCCCATGGACTGGAACTCACCGTCAGCGCCGGCATCGCCGGACTCAATATCGGTGACGACGCCGACAGCCTGCAGCAATCGGCCGCCAATGCGTTGCGGCGGGCGCAACTGCAGGGGGGCAACCGGGCCCAGTCCTACAGCACCTGGTCGCACACGGCGCCGGCCCCCGCCGAGTCCGAAACCGGGGGGCCTGCCGCATGACCGAAACCCGCTTGCGAACCTATACCCACCTGGCCGGTTACTGCCTGGCCAGTCTGTTCATTGCCAGCCTGGCGTTCCAGAACCTGCGCTACGGATTCTACGGTCTGTTCTACCTGGCAGCGGGCATGGCGATACTGACGGTGGCCGGTGCCGGCTATACCATTCTGTGCCGCCGCCATCAGTTGTCTGCGCCCGGTCATCTGATCATTCTGGCCGCGCTCAACAGCGGCCTGGTGACCGCCACCTTCGCCATGAATGCCCCGGGCATCAGCCACTGGAGCATGCCGCTAATTCTGCTGAACCTGTTGATCCTGCCCCTGCGCCAGGCGGTCATCCTGTCGATAGCGCTGCTGCTTGCCCTCGGCACCTTTCTGCTGTTCAGCCAGCCGCTGCAAACTGCCGTAACGGTGCTGGCCGGTGGCCTGGCGCTGATCACCATCGGCGCCCTCTACGTCTGGCATTACGATCACATGGCCCAGTCCGCCGAGGATCTTGCCATAACCGATCCGGTCACCGGTGCCCACAATGCCCGTTTTCTGGACGAAACTCTGCAAAAAGAGATCAGCCGGGCCATCGCGACCGGGCACTGCCTGTCGGTCATCACTCTGGCCATCGATTACGCAGACGAAGTGGAAGACCTGCACGGCAAGACCGGGATGCAGACCCTGTTCCGGAATGTCACTCAGCATCTGTTCGGGGTGATCCGTGCCGGTGATACCCTGTACACCCTGAACAACTCTGAATTTTTCCTGATCCTGCCGTTCACGCCCGAGGAGGGCGTGCGGGTCATTGCCGAGCGCATCCGCCGGACCATTGCAGAGCAGAACTGGGCAGTCGTCGGCAAAGCAACCATCAGCCTCGGATGCACCACCCGTGGCTCCGGAGATACCCGCACCGACACCTTGCGCAAGCGCGCGCACCAGGCCATGGAAGAGGCGCGCAAGCGTGGGGCGGACTCGGTGTGGTTCCTGCCGGGAGACGTTGCCGGGTCATGAGCAGTGACTGGCTGACCAGCCTATCCGCCTGGCTGTCCGTCAACCCGGAATGGCTGTCCGTGGCGATGTTTGCCACCACCTTTGCCGAATCCCTCGCCATCGCCGGCATCCTGATCCCCGGGGTGGCCATCATTTTTGCGGTTGCAGCCCTCGCCGGTCAGATCGGCATGTCGCTGGTGGATATGCTGCTGTGGGCCGCCTTTGGCGCCATTCTTGGAGACAGCATCAGCTTCGCTCTGGGCAGACTCTGCCAGGGCAGGCTGGACCGGATCTGGCCGTTGAGCCGATACCCGAAGATGATTGCCAAGGGCGAGTATTTCTTTTACCGGTACGGTGGCGTCAGTGTGGTGATCGGACGGTTTGTCGGGCCGGTCCGCCCCGTCATCCCGCTGATTGCCGGCGCCCTGCTGATGCCCTGGCGGCGGTTCCTGCTGTTCAATCTGACCTCCGCCGTGGGCTGGGCACCCGCCTACGTGTTACCGGGGTATCTGGTGGGCAGCGCGCTGGCAGCGGATCTGCAACCACCGGCCCATTTCTATCCGGTGGTCGGCGTGAGTCTGGGTGCCCTGCTGCTGATCTACCTGACCGTTTTCCGCTTCCAGTTGGGACTTGGCCACGACAGCCGCCTGTACCACTGGCTTGCCGGGAAAATGGCCGGGTACGAGGCCACCCACCGGTTCTGGCGCCTTTACTCCAGCGAGCGACCGGCCCAGGCCGGCGAATTCCCGCTGTCGTCACTGTCGCTGGCGGTCAGTTGCACCGCTCTGTTTCTGATCTGGGGGCAGCTCACCACCGGCACGCATCTGCTGATCCCCTTTGATCAGGCGGTGGCGCAATGGTTCTCCTCCCTGCGATTACCGCTGTTCGATCCGACCATGATTTTCCTGACGGTCATGGCCGATGGTCCGGTGCTGATCGCAGCCGCGGCGTTTTTGTGCCTGGGGCTGACGTTTCGGGGTTTCTATGGCGCAGCGGTGCACATTGGTGCCGCGGCAGTCATTACGTTTGTGGTGGTCTGGGCCCTCAAATCCGCCACCGCGATTCCACGACCGGACCAGGTATTCACACCACCCGCATCGGCCGCATTTCCCAGCGGCCATACCGCCGGCATCACCGTGTTGAGTACCCTGATCGCCAACTTTATTGCCCGGGAGAATCGCCACTACCGGCGCTGGCGTATTTACCTGCTGTTCAGCGTCCCCGTCGTACTGGTCGCCCTCAGCCGTCTGTATCTCGGGGTGCACTGGTTCACGGATGTGGTGGGCGGGCTGCTGCTGGGGCTGGCGATTACCGGCTACATTCGCGCCAGCTACAGCCGCTACGATCAGGTGCCGCTGGCGCCGGATGCGTCACTGCTGGCGGCCACGCTGGCCTGGGGAGGCTTTACCGCGATATACACCTGGCACCGCTGGCCGGAGGCGGTGCAGTTCTACACTCCGCTCTGAACCGGTGCAGGGCGCGGTGCCGGGATCAGTCCTGTTCGAGGGCTTCCAGCAGTGTTTGCAGACGACTCAGTCGCTCCAGCGGATCCTGAAGTTCGACCAGGCGCTGTTTTTCCTGCTTGTCCAGCGGCAACAGCTCGGTCAGCCGCCAGCCCACATCACGGGCATCCTCGTAATCCACTTCCATATCCAGATCCCGGATCACCGGGTGACGGAACAGCGCCCGCAGAACCGAAGGCAGCTCGGTGTAACGCTCAGGCACCTTGCAATCGGCCTCGTCCATCAGGCACTCCACGTCACCCAGGTTCAGGCCATCCGCTTCCTGCCAGCTCCGGACCACGGACACTTTGCCCTGCCCCTCAACGGTGATGCCCAACAAGCCGTTATCCAGTTGCTGGAAGTCAATGATACGGACGTAGGTGCCGATGTCGTAGAACGCGGCTTCTTTCTTGGTTTCTACACCTTCGCGGAGCAACACCACCACAAAGCCGCGATCCTCCTTCAGGCAGCGCGTCAGCATATCGATGTAGCGGGGCTCGAAGAGCTGAAGCGGAATACGCCCCCGCGGCAGCACGATCGAATTCAGCGGAAAAAGAGGTACGTTCATCAGGGCAACGGCCACCTTTGGGTTAACTCAGAAATAATCATCACGCAACGTCAGTGAATCGACAGCAAGCGGTGGACCTCGTCCACCCGTGCCCGCGCTTCGGTAAGCAGTTGCAGGCTGCGCGACGCATTCAGTTCCAGCTCGCCGAGCCGCCGATAGGCCGGCACCTGGTCAAATGCCGGCAGGCTGGCATTCTGACTGGAACCGATCATCGAGTGCAACTGGGCAACAATCACCACATCCACCAACTGGGGTTCGGGCTCCCGGCACTCGTAGGCCCAGTCCTCGGCGTGGCGCACGGCCTCGGTAAACGCCGGCGGAAACGCCCAGTTCTCCAGCATCGCCGTGCCGACGTCGGCGCGGAGCTCCGACATGGCATGGGCAAGGTTGGCCGGGTCCGCGAACAGGTTCACATGATGCTCGGCCTGAACCAGTACCGGCACCACGCCGATATCATGCAGCAGGCCCGCCAGCATGGCTTCTTCCGGGTTCAGACGGGTGGCACTGTCGGCGAGAACCCAGCACAGCGCCGCCACCTCACGGGAATGCCGCCAGAGCCGGTCCATTTCTTTCTGCAGCGCCGGCTGCCGTGTCTTGAACACCTCCCGCATGGCAAACACCGTGACCAGCTGACGGGTGGTTCTCATGCCCAGCCGCACCACTGCTTCACGCACATTGCGGACATCGCTGAAGCCACGGTAAAGCGGACTGTTACTGGCACGAACCAGTTTCGCCGCCATCGCCGGATCGGCCGACACCGCCAGCGCCACCTGCTCGGCACTGGTGTCGTCCCGGTCCACAATTCGTCGAACCTTCCAGGCCACGTCCGACACGCTGGGCAGGTTGATCTGGTTGGACCGCAGTTCCGAGTAGAACTCCATCAGCAGATGATGCTCTTCACTCTCGTCGTTGCCGAAGGTATCTCCGGATTCCATCTCCACCTGCGCCACCGGTGCGGAGCGCAGCAATTGATTGAGAATGTCCTGCTCCACCACGAGAAACTCGCAATTGCGCACCGCGGTGACGTCGTACATCCGAGGTTGCAGCCGGGCGATCGGGTTCAGGGCTTTCTCGCTCTGGGAATCGATGGTGGCCTTGCGGCCATCCGCCGATTCCAGCTCGATCACTCCGTCAATCAGAAACAGGTCCAGACCGTCGCGCACACCACGCTCCGCCACTCGCTGGCCAGGCCCGTGCACGCGTCGCTCTGCACGGCTGGCCAGCACAACAAGCTGTTCATCCGTTAACCGGTTCAGCGGCTGGAACTGTTTCAGACGACTCAACGGCAGGCTTTCCCGGCCAGCCATAGGCTTTCTCCCAATCAGGCAATCACTCCCGTACCCGAAGGCGACGGTTTCAGGCATCGTTACTTATTGTAAACACGGACCCGCAAAACAACCATGCGATCAGGGTCGAATCTGGTATCCTCTGCTTTTTCAAATCTGAACACAGGCAACGAGAGAGACCAGAAACCCATGCCCCAGTATCGTTCGCGGACTTCCACCGCCGGCCGTAACATGGCCGGTGCCCGTGCGCTTTGGCGCGCCACCGGTATGAAAGACGGCGATTTCGGCAAGCCGATCATCGCAGTTGCCAACTCCTTTACCCAGTTCGTGCCCGGCCACGTTCACCTGAAGGATCTGGGCCAGCTGGTCTGCCGCGAAATCGAGGCGTCCGGCGGCGTTGCCAAGGAATTCAACACCATTGCCGTGGATGACGGCATCGCCATGGGCCACGACGGCATGCTGTATTCGCTGCCGTCGCGGGAAATCATTGCCGACTCAGTGGAGTACATGGTCAACGCCCACTGCGCCGATGCGCTGGTGTGCATTTCCAATTGCGACAAGATCACCCCGGGCATGCTGATGGCCGCCATGCGCCTCAACATCCCGACCATATTTGTTTCCGGCGGCCCGATGGAGGCCGGCAAGACCAAACTGTCCGAGCACAAGCTCGACCTGGTGGACGCCATGGTCATTGCCGCCGACCCCAATGCCGACGACGAAACCGTAGCCGATTACGAGCGCAGCGCTTGCCCCACCTGCGGCTCCTGCTCCGGCATGTTCACCGCCAACTCGATGAACTGCCTCACCGAGGCCATTGGCCTGGCCCTGCCCGGCAACGGCTCGCTGCTGGCCACCCACGCTGACCGGGAACAGCTGTTTCTGAAAGCCGGACGCCAGATTGTGGAGAATGCGCGACGCTATTACGAGGAAGACGATGCCAGCGTTCTGCCGCTGAGCATCGCCTCCATGGCCGCGTTCGAGAATGCGATGGTGATGGATATTGCCATGGGCGGTTCCACCAACACCATTCTGCATTTGCTGGCGGCCGCCCAGGAAGGCGGCGTGCCGTTCACCCTGAACGAAATTGACCAGCTCTCCCGCAAAGTGCCGCAATTGTGCAAGGTGGCACCAAACTCGCCCAAGTATCATATGGAAGACGTTCACCGTGCCGGCGGTATCATGGGCATTCTCGGCGAACTGGAACGCGGCGGTCTGATCAACACCGACCTGCCAACAGTCCACAGCAAGACCATGCACGAAGCCCTGGAAACCTGGGACATCATGCGCAAGCCGCCGGCAGAGGTGGTGGAACTCTACAAGGCAGGCCCGGCCGGCATACCCACACAAACCGCGTTCAGCCAGAACACGCGCTGGCCCTCGCTCGACGGTGATCGCGAAACCGGTTGCATCCGCTCGGTCGAGCACGCCTACTCGGCTGAGGGCGGCCTGGCAGTGCTGTACGGCAACATCGCCCTGGACGGCTGTGTGGTCAAAACCGCGGGGGTGGACGAAAGCATCTACGTGTTCGAAGGCAAGGCGCGGGTGTTCGAGAGCCAGGATTCCGCAGTCGCCGGCATTCTCAGTGACGAGGTCAAAGAAGGCGAAGTGGTGATTATTCGCTACGAGGGCCCCAAGGGCGGACCCGGCATGCAGGAAATGCTGTATCCGACCAGCTACCTGAAATCCAAGGGCCTCGGCAAATCCTGCGCCCTGCTGACCGATGGTCGCTTTTCAGGGGGCACTTCCGGCCTGTCGATCGGCCACGCCTCACCGGAAGCCGCAGCGGGGGGCGCCATTGGCCTGATCGAAAACGGCGACCTGATCCGCATCGACATTCCTAATCGCAGCATCAATGTGGAGCTGGATCAGCACGAGCTGGACCGCCGTCGTGCCGAGCGCGATGCGAAAGGCTGGAAGCCGGAGCTGTCGCGGGACCGCAAGGTCTCTGCTGCCCTCAAGGCCTACGCCCTGCTGGCCACCAGTGCCGACAAGGGTGCGGTCAGGGATCTCAGCAAGCTCGACTGATCAGGCCCGGCGGCGCTCCGGCGCCGGCCATAAAAAAAGCCCGCTCAGGTCACTGGCCTGGCGGGCTTTTTTTGGCTCCGGGATCAGAACAACGACCAGCCGCCGTCGTCGTCCTCTTCCACCGCATCGTCTTCATCCGCGCCGTCATCTGACGGCGCGGCGGTGTCGTTGGCGCTGGCGTTCGTGGCGCTCGATTCCGAGGTCTGGGCCGACTGGGCAGCGGCGACGTCCACCGGCACCATGCCCAGTGCCGACTTGGTCGCCTCATCCAGCTGCCCGGTTACATCCAGCCCCTGATCGGTCTGGAAGGCGCGAAGTGCCGCGCGGGTGCCCTCGTCCATGGAACTGTTCACGTTACTGACGTCATAGCCTGCACCATACAGGGCGTTTTTCAGCGCGACGGTGTCGTCGGCCAGGGCGGCGGGTACGGCAGTCAGGGTCAAAGCAGCAGTCAAGGCTGTGATGGCAAGTTGATGGCGTGTCAATGTTGTAAAGCGCATGGAATTCTCCTGGAACTCGCCTGATACCATCCGGGGTACCAGTTCTTCTTTTTATGGGTTTGTGGAGCCCGTCCTTACAGATCAGGCTTCCACGGCAAAGCCTAACACATTTTCGGCGGCAACCGGTTTAACCGGCCTCCGGCCCGGACGTCTCCTGCAACGGTTCGGAATCACCGGTTTCCTCGGAGTTCTCACTGAACTCGCGTATGAAAATGCCCCAGAACGCCATGAACAGGGCCGCCACCAGCGGGCCCATGACGAATCCGTTAATGCCGAACATGACGATGCCGCCAAGGGTCGACAGCAGCACGATGTAATCCGGCAGCTTGGTATCCCGACCCACAAAAATGGGGCGTAACACGTTGTCGGCCAGGCCAATCACAATGGCGCCATAGGCCGTCAGCACCGCGGCCGGCACCAGATCGCCCACAGCCGCCAGATAGATCGCCACCGGCACCCAGACCAGGGACGCGCCGATCGCGGGGATCAACGATACGATGGCCATGACCACCCCCCACAGCAGGGCGCCGGTAATGCCCAGAATCCAGAAAATCAGGCCGCCGAGGGCGCCCTGGATAATGGCGATGAGCAGATTGCCCTTCACGGTGGCGCGGGTGACCTCGGCAAACTTGGCAAACAAAAGTCGTTCGCGGGCATCCCCCAGCGGCAGTGCACGAATCAGCAACTCCACCAGCTTCCTGCCGTCCCGCAGCAGGAAGAACGCCAGGTACACCATCAGCGCCAGACCCAGAAAGAACTGGAAGGTATTCTGCCCGAGCCCGAGAGCCTGCTTGGCCAGAAACTGGCTGCCGCCGAGAAACGCGTTGACCGCACGGTCACGCATCTCGCTGAAATCGATGCCGAACTGGGCCAGAAACGCCTCAATGGCCGGGAACGACTGGTTCACCCGATCGATGTATTCCCCGGGGCGTATCTCCCCGTTCTGGATTTTCTGGTAAAGGCCGAGGCCCTCCGCAACCAGAGAGGTCACCAGCAGAACCACGGGTATGACCACAATCACCATGCAGATGGACAGCGTCAGCAGCGCCACCGAGTTGGGACGATCCCCCAGCTTGCGCGCCACGGCTTCCCGCACCGGGTGGAAAATAAGGGCAATGGCGACGGCCCAGAAAATGGGGCCGAAAAAGGGTTTCATGAGCAGAAAGAAGGCCAGTGATACCCCCACCAGCAGAGCAAGAAAAGTCCGTGTTTCCAGTTTTGCGTACATACCTGAAGGGTTCCCGAGTGAGATGTCCGGTTAGCTGACCACAGCCTAACACGGCCCGTGGCCACCGCCGCCTTTTTCGGGGTATAGTGGTCGGTTATTGATCAGTAAGAAAACAGGTCAAGCCCTTGGAATACGAAGAGTTCAGCATTGAAACCGCACTTGACGCCGCAGCCGCGCTTCACCGGGTACTTGCGGCCCGCACCCATCGCCGCAAGGTGATGGGACAAGAGGTGTGTGTGCCTGGCCAACTTGGTGAAGCACTGCACCTGCCGCGCATTATGCGCCGGCTGCAGAGCAAACAACAGAAACAGCGGGAGCAGGGCCTGGACGAGTTTCAGGAACTCTGGCCCACGTTGTCACCGGCCACCCGGGAAAAGGTGCTGCATCGGATCGGCTGGTACAACCCCAAAGATCTTGACTGGGAAGACAAACGCTCCAATCGCCGACCGATTCCGGATGCCGACGCCTGATCCCTGACCTATAGTGAACGTAAGCGGACGCCGGCACGTACCTGTTACCTGTAATAACGGGGTCCGTCGTCTTCGAGTTGTCATATTGGACCCTTATGTTAGGGAGACTGAGGAGGTCTGAAATGAGTGAACATCAACATTACAACGCGATTGCCGCGGAAGGGAGCGCAGTACCCATGCTGCTCTGCGGACATTGTCATTCCACCCTGCCCCGCGCACGCCTGTTCCGCAACGAAGGCGAGCGTTTCCAGGATTTTTGTTGCCAGACTATCGGCCTGTGCTCGGCCGACGACTGTGGCGCGGTTAACTGCTGCGACGAGGCACTGGCCACACTGGACGACGCAGAATTACTGTTCCGGATCGCATCCTGATTCAATCGGGCAACGCTCTGTTACCGAAACCAAACACAGAAAATTTCCATCTGATTTATCCTGTTCTGAGTTAAGGCTGGCACATTCCTAGCCACGCAACCACTCAGTCAGGACAGTCGATGGGCATGCGTATTCTGCGAACCGACGAGACCCGCTTCGAGGGTCTCCCGGATTACCCCTTTGCACCTCACTACCTGGATGTCGAACCAGGACTGCGGATGCATTACGTGGATGAGGGTCCGGCCTCCGCCTCACCGGTAGTAATGCTCCATGGAGAGCCGTCATGGTCCTACCTCTACCGGCACATGATTCCCGGGGTCGCTGCGGCGGGCCATCGGGTACTCGCGCCGGATCTGATCGGCTTTGGCAAGTCCGACAAACCGGCAGCCGTCAGCGATTACAGCTATCACGGGCACATCGCCTGGCTGACCCGCTGGCTGGAAGCACTGGATCTCAGCAACATCACGCTGGTCTGTCAGAACTGGGGATCCCTGCTGGGCCTGAGGCTGGCGGCGGAGAATCCGCAGCGGTTCCAGCGCATCATAGTCGGCAATGGCATGCTGCCGACCGGTGACACCTCAGTACCGCCGATTTTTGCACTGTGGAAAGCTTTTGCCACCCACAGCCCCTGGTTTCCCGTGGGGCGGATTGTGCAGCTGGGCACCGAACGCACCTTGACCAAGGCTGAGCTGGCGGCGTACGAGGCACCATTCCCGGGCGCGGAGTACAAGGCCGGGGCGCGGGCGTTTCCGAAGCTGGTCCCGGTCTCGCCGGACGATCCGGCCAGTGACGCCAACAAGGCGGCCTGGCGGGTCCTGGAGAAGTGGCGCAAACCGTTCATCACCTGCTTCAGCAGCGGCGACCCGATCACCCGTGGTGGCGACCGACATATGCAACGGCGCATTCCCGGTGCCTATGGCCAACCCCACATCACCCTCAGAGGCGGGCATTTCCTGCAGGAGGATTCTCCCGATGACTTTGCCCGCATCATCATTGATGCGCTGAAGTCGGAGCTGGCGGCCTGAGCGCGCCAGCTCACGCTACCGGCGGTGTCAGCCGAACACCGTGACGGTCTGGCGGCTGAGCGCCACCAGCTCACCCTTTTCGGTCCAGATCCCCGCCTGAGTGTGCCCGTAACCCGACCCGGCCTGATCAATACTCGCCCGATACAGTAACCAGTCGCCCGGCTTGATGGCTGGCCGCGGATGCATGATATCCAGCGCCCAGCTCAACGAACTGGCCGGCACGGGGCCTTTGAGATGGGGCAAAAGCGCCGGCGGCCAGGCGTCGACCAGGGCCACGATGTGGGCGTCTGTGATTTCGGCCGGGGTTTCGCGGAATTGCATCCAGCCGCCCATATCACGCCCGCCCCTGCCACTGAACGGAAAGGCACCGAAGGCCCAGCGCATATCGATGTGCTGGGTGAATTCCGGCGTCATGCCCTTGATGTAGGGCAGGCCCTGACACTCACTCACCGGGGTGGCAGCGGGCGCTGGCAGCGGGCTGACCGCGACCACCGATTCCCGGTCACCACCGAAACTGGCCAGACACACCAGCTTCACGTCGCCCTGCTGGACGATCCGGCCCTGCACCTGACTGACCGCCTTACCTTCCCGCAGAATGTCGGCCTCAATCTCCACCGGCACATCGGGGGTCACCGGCCCGACGAAGGAAACCTGCATCGATCGCATGGCGCGCCCGGACGCGACCACCTTCTCCATCTTGTCGAACACAAGGGCCGCAATAAGGCCGCCAAAGGTTGCCCGCCCTTGCGCCCAGTCGGGCGTTAACACCAGCTCCGTTCCGGCCTTGCCGGCCGCCAGCACATCATCAAAAGTCATCGGATTGCCCTGTTAGCTTGCTATTGGAAACCCTGTGAAGACTGCCCAATTATTCCGCACGGCGCAATGGGCGGCCCCGGCAACTACCTACGGTGGGTCCGTTATTATGCGTATTAAAGCCGCGTCAAACCGGCTATAATGCGCGCACATCATGCATTGCAATGCAATGCTTTACCCTCCGAATTCCGAGTACATTAATGTCAGAATTGTCTTTTGCCGAACTTGGTCTGGACTCAGCCGTTCTTGAAGCTGTGACCACCGTCGGCTATGAAACTCCGTCTCCGATTCAGGCCCAGGCCATCCCCGCGCTGCTCGCTGGCAAACACCTTCTTGGCGTTGCACAGACCGGCACGGGCAAAACCGCAGCGTTTGCGTTGCCGCTCCTGAGCCGGATCGACGCCTCCTCAATGGAGCCCCAGATTCTGGTACTGGCCCCCACACGGGAGCTGGCCATCCAGGTAGCCGAGGCGTTTACCACCTACGCCAGCAAATTCAGCCGCTTCCATGTGCTGCCCATCTACGGCGGTCAGGATTTTTACCCGCAGCTGAAAGCACTCAAGCGCGGCGCCCAGGTCATTGTGGGCACCCCGGGTCGTCTGCTGGATCACCTGCGCCGCGGCACCCTCAAGCTGGATGCCCTGAAGGCCCTGGTGCTTGATGAGGCCGATGAAATGCTGCGCATGGGCTTTATCGACGATGTCGAGGCGATTCTTGCCAAGACGCCGGAGAACTGCCAGCGCGCCCTGTTCTCGGCCACCATGCCGCCGCAGATCAAGAAAGTGGCCCAGACCTACCTGCGGAATGCCGTGGAAGTCCGGATCGAGAGCGAGACCCGCACGGTCGAGCGGATTTCCCAGTTCGTTCTGCCGGTCTACGCCGAGCGCAAACTCGATGCCCTGACCCGCATTCTCGAGGTTGAGCCGTTTGATGCCTCGATCATTTTCGTGCGCACCAAGGCAGAAACCACCCTGCTGGCCGAGAAGCTCTCTGCCCGCGGCCACGCAGTGGCGCCGCTGAACGGTGATCTCAACCAGCGTCAGCGTGAGCAGACGGTTGAAGATCTCAAGCGTGGCAAGAAAGACATTATCGTGGCCACGGACGTCGCCGCGCGGGGCCTGGACGTGCCGCGGATTACCCACGTCATCAACTACGATGTGCCCTACGACACCGAAGCGTATATTCACCGCGTCGGTCGTACCGGCCGCGCCGGCCGCGATGGCAAGGCCATTCTGCTGGTGACTCCGCGTGAGCGCAGTTGGCTGCGCACCCTGGAGCGCGCCACCAACTCGCCGATGGAAGCCTATGAGCTGCCCTCGCCCACGGATCTGAAAAAGATGCGTGAGCAGCAATTCGAGCAACAGTTGCTGGGCTTTGCCGAGGACCGCAAGCTGGCCAAATCGATGGCGCTGCTGGACGAGATTGCCGAACGTAACGAAATGGACATGGCGATGGTCGCCGGCGCGCTGGCGTGCTGGATGGAGGCCCTACAGCCCGGCTCCATGCCGCTGGAACAGCCGGAAGCTATCCCGGTGGTGTCGGCGTCAGCCCCGCACCGTGACCGCAAGGGTGGCGGCGGTGGCCGCCCCGGTGGCAAGCCTGGCTACAAGCCCGGCTTCAAGAAAGGCCCGAAAGGTCGTGGCGGCCCCGGCCCGAAGGGCAAGCCCCCGGGCAAAGGCGGCAAGCCCGCCGGTAAGCGCCCGCCCCGTCAGGCTGACGCCAAGCGCTGATAGACTACGAAACTGTAGTCATATGGGTTGTTATCGGACGCGGAGAAATCCTCCCGTCCGATTTCTTCCCAGCCATCCCAGTTCACTTCCGGAAAGAATGCATCCCCTTCGACGTCCGCATGCACCTGGGTGATGTAGATCCGATCCACCATCGGCAAGGCTTCGGCGTAAATCTGCCCGCCTCCGATAATCATCACTTCGTCCCCACCCTCGATTTCAGCCTGTGCCTCGGCTTTAACCAACGCTTCCTGCAGTGACGCTGCCGCGACGGTACCCGCGGGCGCTTCCCATTGCGGGTTCCGCGAAATAACCACGTTCATCCGCCCCGGCAACGGCCGGCCGATGGAATCCCAGGTTTTCCGCCCCATGATGATGGGCTTACCCATGGTGGCCTGCTTGAAGTACCGCAAATCGCCCGGCAAATACCACGGTAGCTTGTTGTCTCGACCAATGACTCGATTACGGGACATGGCGACGATCAGTGCCTTACGCATTACTTTTCCTCTTGAACTTGGGGGCTGCAAGGGTGTGGGGAAGGCTTCCAAAAAACGCCTCAAGGCATCCATGCGCGGCTTAGGCTCCGCACATTTTTGGAAGCCTTCCCCACACCCTTGCAAGCAAACATCGGAGTCAGGCTGCAGAGCTTAAATCGCAATGGGTGCTTTGATACCCGGATAAGGGTCATAGCCCTCGAACTCGAAATCTTCCAGCTCATATTTAAAAATGGAGCCTGGCTTTCGTTTGATCACCAGCTTCGGCAACGCCCGCGGCTCCCGCTTCAGTTGCTCGAAGACAATCTCATCAGTCAGGTGATTCTGATACAGGTGGCAGTCACCAAACGTATGCACGAACTCCCCGACACCCAGATCACACTGCTGGGCAATCATGTGCGTAAGCAGCGCGTAGGATGCGATGTTGAACGGCACGCCCAGAAACAGGTCGGCGCTGCGCTGATACAGCTGGCAGGAAAGCTTGCCATCGGCGACGTAGAACTGGAACAGGCAGTGGCACGGCGCCAGCGCCATGCGGCCCTGACGGACGTTGTCCTGGGGGCCGATGGACTCGTCCGGGAGTTCCGCCGGATTCCAGGCGGAGACAATCAGCCGGCGGGAGTTGGGCTTGCGGCGGATCTGCTCGATCAGCTCACCGATCTGATCAACGGTGCTGCCATCCGGGCAGTGCCAGCTGCGCCATTGTTTGCCGTAGATCGGCCCCAGGTCGCCGTTGTCCAGCGCCCATTCGTTCCAGATCGAGACGTTGCGCTCTTTCAGCCAGGTGTTGTCGGTGGAGCCCTGCAGGAACCACAGCAGTTCCTGAATGATGCTGCGCAGGTGGACTTTCTTGGTGGTCACCAGCGGGAAACCGTCCTGCAGATCGAAGCGGATCTGGCGGCCAAAGACCGAACGGGTGCCCACGCCGGTGCGGTCGCCCCGGTCGAGACCGTTATCGACCACGTCTTTCATCAGGTCAAGGTAGGCTTTCATTCAACACCTCTGCGGTAAGCGAACAACATCAGGCCGGCACCGGCCAGTATCATCGGGAATGACAGCAGCTGGCCCATGGTGAGCCAGTCGAAGGCCAGGTAGCCCAGCTGCGGGTCCGGCTGCCGCACGAATTCGACCAGGAAGCGGAATACGCCGTAGCACACCAGGAACAGGCCGGATACCGCCATCCGTGGACGGGGTTTGGCGGAAAACCACCACAGAATGACGAAGAACAGCACACCTTCCAGCGCAAACTGGTAGAGCTGGGACGGGTGGCGTGCCAGGGCATCCGGCGCCTGTGGGAATACCATACCCCAGGGCACGTCCGTCGGCTTGCCCCAGAGTTCGCCATTAATAAAGTTGCCAATGCGGCCGGCACCAAGGCCAACAGGCACCAGCGGGGCGACAAAATCCGCCATGCGCCAGAACCCACTGCCCACCTTGCGGCCATACCACCACATGGCAAGCATTACCCCCAGCAGTCCGCCATGGAACGACATCCCGCCTTCCCAGACCCGCAGCAGCCACAAGGGATCAGCGATAAAGGCGTCGAAGTTGTAGAACACCACATAGCCGAAACGGCCGCCAAGGATGACCCCCAGGGCGATGTAGAACAGCAGATCACCCACCTGGTCCTCGTTCAGCGGTGACCAGGGTTTGCGAGCCCGCAACCGGCCCAGCCACCAGCCGGCAACGAAGCCCACCAGGTAGGTCAGGCCGTACCAGTGAATTTTCAGCGGCCCCAGGGAAATGGCCACGGGATCAATCTGCGGATGCTGCAGCATCAGTAACCTCTCAGCTCAGAAGAAAGCGGATGCCGATCAGGATCAGCATGATGGCGAAAATTCGTTTCAGTAGACGGGCGTTCAGCCGGTGCGCCAGATTGGCGCCCACCCTGGCAAACCATACGCTGGTCAGGATAATTCCCAGCAGCGCCGGCAAATAGATGAACCCGACGCTCAGCTCCGGCAGGTGTTCGTTACCCCAGCCGGTCGCCATATTGCCGAGGGCTCCGGCGGCCGCAATAGGCAGCCCGCAGGCTGCCGAAGTACCCACCGCCTGCTGCATCCTGACATTACACCAGCTCAGGTACGGCACCGTCAGCGTGCCACCGCCGATGCCGAAAATGGCGGAAGCCCAGCCGATCCCACCACCGGCAACACCCAGGCCGGTCGCACCCGGCACCATGCGCCCGGGTTTCGGATTGACTTCAAGAATCATCTTGATGGCCACCACAATGACAAACACACCGATTACAAGTTCCAGTGCCGGGCCGCTGAGCAGGGAGGCTGTCCAGGCGCCCACCAGAGCGCCGACAATGATGCCACCGGTCATGGGCCTGAAGATGTCCCAGCGCACCGCGGCGTGCAGGTGGTGAGACCGGATCGAGCTGAGCGACGTAAACACAATGGTGGCCAGAGAGGTGCCCACTGCCATATGGGCCGCCACCTCGGAACTGATACCCTGAAGTCCGAAACTGAAAATCAGCACCGGCACGATCACCAGGCCACCGCCAATTCCGAAAAGCCCGGCCAGGGTTCCGGCGAACGCACCCAGTGCGAGATACAGGCCAATTACACTCAACAGGGTCATGCTACCGTCACACCCGGACAATTAGTGAGGCTGGTATGATACACACCGACGCAGCCGAGATCATTATGAGAGCGCCCCGAAACCTATGTGCCTGATTGCCTTTTCCGTGGGACAACATCCGGACTATCCGCTGGTGGTTGCCGCCAACCGCGACGAGTTTTTCCGTCGACCTACCGCGACCATGGCCTGGTGGCCGAGCGGCGACACGCCGCCGGTACTGGCGGGCCGCGACCTGCTTTCCGGCGGCACCTGGCTGGCGGTCACCCGACGCGGCGAGGTGGCCGCCGTCACCAACGTGCGCGAGGGCAGCGCAGAAACCGGCCGCATCAGTCGCGGCGAGCTGCCGCTGCGGGCGCTGAGCGAGCCCGAACACCAGCTTCAGCAGCAACTGACAGAACAGCAGGCAGACTATTCCGGGTTCAACCTGATCCGCCTGAACCCTGACGATGGCTGGTATTTCAGTAATCGCGACGCCCATCCCGGCCGTCACCTGCACCGCGGCACCTATGGACTCAGCAATCACCTGCTGCAGAGCCCGTGGCCGAAACTGCTCAGATTGCGCAACGCCGTGGCGGATACCCTGGCGGCGACACCCGCCGGCGCAGCCGAGAGCCTGCACCAGGCGCTGATCCCGCTGCTGAAAGACACCACTCCGGCGCCGGACCATGACCTGCCGGATACCGGCGTGGGGCTGGAGACCGAGCGTTTTCTGTCTTCCCCGTTCATCGTCGGCAGCGATTATGGCACCCGTGCCACCACGGTTGTGTCGGTCAGCCGCAGTGGGGAAGTCCGCGTCACCGAACAAAGTTGGCTGCCGATGGGCCAGGCCGGCGAACAACGTCAGTTCTGTTGGCAGCGATAGCGCCTAACCTTTGTTATAATCCCGCGGAAACTCGCGAAGCAACCGGAGGCCCTGATGGCCGGTGAACAAGGCGCAACATCCATCGCCGACTTTGAAAAATCCCTTGATGAGCTGGAAAAACTGGTTCGCGACCTCGAGCAGGGTGAACTCTCACTCGAGCAGTCACTGGCGGCATTCGAGCGCGGCGTGAAGCTGACCCGCGAATGTCAGCAGGCGCTCAAATCCGCTGAGCAGCGGGTTGAACAGCTGGTTCAGAACAGCGATGGCACCCTCGAGACCCGACCGTTCTCACCGGATGACCCTGCCTGATGACCGCACAGCCCTTCCTTGCGGAAAGCTTTCTGGAAACCGCCCGCGCACGGGTCGATGCCGAACTGGACCGGCGAATCGAGGCTGACGGCCATCCCTCCAACCGGCTGCAGCAGGCCATGCGGTATGGCGTTCTGGGCGGCGGCAAACGCATTCGCCCGGCGTTGTGCCTCGCGGCGGCAGCGTCGGTGGGTGAACCCACGGAGAACGCACTGGTTCCGGCCTGCGCGCTGGAGCTGATCCACGCGTACTCACTGATTCATGACGATCTGCCGGCGATGGATAATGACGAATTGCGTCGCGGCCGCCCGACAGCTCACATCGCGTTTGATGAAGCCACCGCCATCCTCGCCGGCGACGCCCTGCAGGCCATGGCCTTCGACTGGCTGGCGGCGGCACCGGGTCTGAACGACACCGTGCGGCTGTCGATGGTTCGCGAACTGGCCCGGGCAAGTGGCCATCGCGGCATGGTGGGCGGCCAGGCCATCGATCTCGCATCGGTGGGCAAGGCCCTGTCCGTCACTGAACTGGAAACCATGCATCGCCACAAGACCGGCGCATTGATTGAAGCCAGCGTGCGCATGGGCGCGATGACAGCGGCGCAGATAACAGAACAGCAGCTGGCCGATCTGGGCCAGTATGCCCGAGCACTCGGGCTGGCGTTCCAGGTGCAGGACGACCTATTGGACGTCGAGGGGGACACCTCGGTCATCGGCAAGCCCCAGGGCTCCGACGTTGCCCGCGGCAAGCCGACCTTCCCGGCACTCCTCGGCATTCAGGGTGCGCGGGATCACCTGGCACAACAGAAAAAACTGGCCCACGACAGCCTCGCCGGCTTCGGCTCCGAGGCAGATCCCTTGCGGGCCATTGCGGATTATGTCGTTGCCCGCACCCATTGATTGATCCAGTGCCGGAAGCGCACACTATCATTCTCTGACCAGCCACACACAGACCGGAATAGACCCGAGCAGATGCAGGACACATATATTTTCAAGGAAATCCCGCCCCAGCGGCCCCATACGCCGCTACTGGACAGGATAGAGACTCCGGACCAGTTACGGGCATTGCCAGCGGAGCAGTTAACCCGTCTGGCCAGGGAGCTGCGGGCATTTCTGTTGTGGTCCGTTGGCCAGACCGGCGGCCATTTCGGTGCCGGGCTCGGGGTGCTGGAGCTCACTGTCGCGCTGCATTATGTGTTCAACACGCCGCGAGACCGCCTGGTGTGGGACGTGGGGCATCAGGCCTATCCGCACAAGATTCTGACCGGGCGTCGTGAGCAGATGGGTACCATTCGCCGCAAGGGCGGCCTTGCCGGCTTCCCCAAGCGCGCGGAGAGCGACTACGACACCTTCGGCGTTGGTCACTCCAGCACCTCGATCAGCGCCGCGCTGGGCATGGCACTGGCCGCCCGCATGCAGAACACCGGGCGGAAGAGCATCGCGGTGATCGGCGATGGCGCAATGACCGCCGGCATGGCGTTCGAGGCGCTCAATCACGCCGGTCACCTGCACGCCGACATGCTGGTGGTGCTGAACGACAACGACATGTCCATTTCCCGCAACGTCGGCGGCCTGTCCAACTATTTTGCCAAGCTGCTGGCGAGCCGCACCTACAACCAGGTGCGCGACAGCAGCAAGAAGGTTCTGCAGGGTGCGCCCAACCTGATGGCGCTGGCAAAGAAGACCGAGGAGCATTTCAAGGGCATGATTGCCCCGGGCACATTGTTCGAGGAGCTGGGCTTCAACTACATTGGCCCCATCGATGGCCATGACCTGCCCCTGCTGGTCGAGACCCTGGAAAACATTCGCGAGCTGGACGGCCCGCAGTTCCTCCATGTGGTCACCACCAAAGGCAAGGGCTTTGCCCCGGCCGAGGCCGACCCGATTGGCTATCACGCCATCAATAAGATTGAGCCGGTGCCGCCCAGAAAACCGGAACCGGTCAAACCCAAGGCCTCGAAACCCAAATACGCCAACGTCTTTGGCCAGTGGCTGTGTGACGCCGCCGCGCAGGACCAGCGCGTGGTGGGCATCACCCCGGCCATGTGCGAAGGATCGGACCTGCTGGCCTTTTCCGAGCGTTTTCCGGACCGCTACCACGACGTGGCCATTGCCGAGCAGCACGCGGTGACCCTCGCGGCGGGCCTGGCCTGCGACGGCGCCAAACCAGTGGTGGCGATCTATTCCACGTTTCTACAGCGGGCGTACGACCAGCTTATCCACGACGTAGCCATCCAGAACCTGGACGTGCTCTTTGCCATCGACCGTGCCGGTCTGGTGGGCGAAGATGGGCCTACCCACGCCGGGGCATTCGATATCAGCTATCTGCGCTGCATCCCCAACATGGTGGTAATGACCCCGTCTGATGAGAACGAAACCCGCCAGCTGCTGCACACCGGGCTTATGTTCGACGGCCCGGCTGCGGTCCGCTATCCCCGGGGCACTGGCCCGGGCACGGCCATTGCGCCGGAACTGACGCCACTGCCGATCGGTAAGGGACGCGTTGTCCGGGAGGGGCGCGAGGTGGCGATACTGAACTTCGGCACCCTGCTGGCACCGGCGCTGGACGCCGCTGAGGCACTCGGGGCCACGGTGGTGGACATGCGTTTTGTGAAGCCGCTGGACGAGGAGCTGGTGGTCTCACTGGCCGCTCGACACAGCCTGCTGGTCACTCTGGAAGAGAACGCCATCGCCGGTGGCGCAGGCAGTGCAGTAACCGAATGCCTCAACAGCCGCGAGGTGTGTCTGCCGGTGTTGCAACTGGGGCTTCCGGACACCTTCATCGATCACGGCAAGCACGGCGAACTGCTGCGGGACTGCGGGCTGGATGCCGAGGGTATCGGTCGTGCCATTGGCTCACGCCTGGAGCGGTTGCGCCACCAGACACTGAAAGCCGTCAGATAATCACCCGCCCACCCGGCTGCTCGACAGCTGGATGGGCGAAAGGCTCAGGCTTCCGGATCGTCGTCCTGATGGGTTTCAAGCCAGTGGCCCAGCTTGCTTTGCTTGGTATCAAGGTAGTGCTCGTTGTGGGGGTTACGACCAACGTGCAGTGGTACCCGCTCGGTTATCGCGATGCCGTAGGACGTCAGCGCATCCACCTTGCGCGGGTTGTTAGTCATCAGGCGCAGGCTTGAGATGCCAAGATGCTCGAGCATGTCCTTGCACATACTGTAGTCACGCAGATCCGCTGCGAATCCCAGCTTCTCGTTCGCTTCCACAGTGTCCGCACCCTGATCCTGCAGATTGTAAGCCCGGATCTTGTTCAGCAGCCCGATACCACGACCCTCTTGGCGAAGGTACATCAGAATACCGCGACCCTCACGGGCAATGCTTCGCAGCGCTTCCTCCAACTGGTAACCACAATCACAGCGCATGCTGTACAGGGCGTCACCGGTCAGGCACTCGGAGTGGGTGCGCGCCAGCATGGGCTCACTGCTGTTCAGATCACCCAGCGTGAGGGCCACGTGCTCCTTGCCGGTATCCGGCTCTTCGAAGCCGTGCATATCGAATACCCCGAACGGCGTGGGCAACCGGCAAGTCTGGATGTAACGAACAGCCACAGTGTTTCCTCGTGGTTCAATCAATCGGGCCGCGCATTCTATCATGGGGCTGCCTTCTTGGCGTAGTCTCTGCACTGTCGCTTCTCCAGCTGATTTGGTTCATACAGCATTACGATGCAGGATCCGAAGCAGACCAGTGGCCACTGCGACCCCCTTTCTTTTCCAACAGGCGCACGCCGTCGATCACCATGCCGCGATCAACCGCCTTGCACATGTCATACAGCGTCAGCGCCGCGACACTCGCCGCCGTTAACGCCTCCATTTCAACACCGGTCTGTGCCGACAGCTTGCACAGGGTGAGGATATGCACCGAGGCGCCGTCCACGCCCGGACTCAGTTCCACTTTCACCGAGCTCAGATTCAGGGAATGGCACAGCGGGATCAGTTCGTGGGTTTTCTTGGCCGCCATGATGCCGGCAATCCGGGCCACTGCCAGCACGTCGCCTTTCGGATGCTGGCCGTCCACAATCATCGCAAGGGTATCTGGCGCCATGCGGATCCAGGCTTCAGCCCGCGCCTCGCGTTCGGTGACCTCCTTTGCGGTCACATCCACCATGCGGGCTTCGCCCTTGTCATCGAGGTGCGTCAGTTTGCTCACGGGCTCTCCTGTGCCCGGTTTACCGGGGCTGATTGAACGGATTTCATGACCTGTCAGGTCCTCATGGTATCAGACTCGACGGCGTGGACGACGGCCGCCGCTGCGCTCTAGACGCCGGGCCACCAGAGAGTGATACCCGCAACGCCCTGCCCGCCGTTACGGATGGCGGCGCCCCGATCAGCCGGCGTCAGCCCGCCCAGGCCATAGACCGGCATGGCCGCCGCGGCGACGTGTTGTCGAAATGCCCCCCACCCCATCACCGGTGCTCCCGGATGGGTGGGCGTCGGCGCAACGGGGCCCAGGGTGATGTAATCGGCATTCAATTCGCGGGCATGATCAATCTCCGCCGCGTTGTGGCAAGACACACCCAGCCATTTCCCGTGCGGAACCGGACGGGCATGGCATGCCTGCGCCGCCCGCCAGGGCAGATGCACGCCGGCCGCATCCGGCACCGCGTCGAGACGCTCGGCGTCCCCGTGCAGCAGGATGCCGGTACCCCGATCCCGGCCAATCATCACCAGATCACGCGCTACGGCCTGATATTCCGCAATATTCAGCCCCGGTGCCCGCAATACCACAAGGGTCGGGCGAGCGAGGTTGACGCGCTCCTCGAACTGGTTGACCAGATCCGCGGGAGTGCGGTAACCGCCTGTAATCGCCAGCCAGGAAGGCAACCTCAGTGCCCGGATAATCGGCCGGTTGGCAGCGGGAAAAGCGTCATCCTGCAATGCCGACAACGGCAACCACTGCACCGGCTGCCCTTCGCGGCCAACCGCATCGCCCATGGCGTCGTCGGTGCGCCAGACATCGAGGAAGACGCACTTGTCGCCGTAGTCGTGACGAATGCCGATGACCGGACGCAGAGATGACAGGGGAACCTGCAGACCGGTCTCTTCATGGATCTCCCGTACCAGCGCCTGCTGAACCGTTTCGCCGGCTTCCACCTTGCCACCGGGAAACTCCAGCAACCCGCCCTGATGCGCATGATCCGGCCGCCGTGCGATCAGCACCCGCCCCTCGCGGATGATAACCCCGACTGCCACATGGACTTCCCTGCGGGCCATGATCAGGTACGGTACTCGGCGTTGATGGTCACGTAATCGTGGGAGAAGTCACAGGTCCACACCCGTTCCTGAACCTCGCCCCGCTTGAGATCAATGGCGATGGTGATCTCTTCGCGATCCATCACCGCCTGACCGCGCGCCTCGGAGTAGTCATCGGCACGACCGCCGTTGCGCACCAGGCAGACATCGCCGAGGTGGATTTCCAGGGCGTTGAGGTCCAGGTTGTCGACGCCGGCCCGGCCAACGGCCGCCAGAATCCGGCCCCAGTTGGGATCCGAGGCAAACAGTGCGGTTTTCACCAGCGGTGAGTGGGCTACGGTGTAGGCGACATCCAGAGCTTCCTGCTGGCTGGCAGCGTGACCGACCTCAATGGTGACAAATTTTGTGGCGCCCTCGCCGTCGCGGACGATGGCGTGGGCCAGGTCCAGGTAGACCTGCTGCAATGCCGCTCTGAGCCTGGGCAACAGCGGGCTGTCGCGGGTAATCTCAGGCCCGCCGTAGCGGCCACTGGCGATCAGCATACAGGCATCGTTGGTGGAGGTGTCACCGTCGATGGTGATGCGGTTGAACGATTGCTCTCCCAGCTCGGACGCCAGGGTGGCCAGAACGTCCGGCGCAATGTTTGCGTCTGTGGCGATAAACCCGAGCATGGTCGCCATGTTCGGGCGAATCATGCCGGCCCCCTTGCTGATGCCGGAAATGGACACCGTGTGGCCATCAAGATCCAGCTGGCAAGACGCCCCCTTGGGGCGGGTGTCGGTGGTCATGATCCCCGAGGCTGCCTCGGCCCAACGGTTCTCGGCAGTGCTGGCCAGTACCGCAGGCAGGGCGGGGATGATCTTGTCCACCGGCAATGGCTCACCGATCACGCCGGTGGAGAACGGCAGCACTGCCGACGGTGACACGCCCGCGGCATCGGCCAGTGCCTGGCAGCAGGTCTGGGCATCGTTCATGCCCCGCTCACCGGTACCCGCATTGGCATTGCCGGTATTGATCAGCAGGTATCGCGGCTCGCCCTCGGCCAGATGACGACGGCTGAGCGTCACCGGCGCAGCACAGAACTGGTTGCGGGTGAAAATGCCCGCCACCCGGCTTCCCGGCTCGAGCTCAAAGATCACCAGATCCTTACGGCCCGGCTTCTTGATTCCGGCACTGCCAATTCCCAGCCGAACGCCGGCAATCGGAAAAAACTCGGGCAAGGTTCCTGGACCTACTGCCATGGTAACTCTCCTGATGTCTTCATTAAATCGCTGTCGCGGTAACGAAAAACCCGCAGCCTGACGGGGTCAGAGTGCGGGTCATCGGATGTGTTGCCGAGCTGCGGAGTTAGCTGACCTTACCGCAACACTGCTTGTACTTCTTGCCGGACCCACAGGGACAGGGCTCGTTTCGACCCACTTTACGCTCCTGTCGAACGAACGTTTCCGGCGTACCCTGCTGACTGTCGCTGCCACCATCCTGGGCCTGGCTCTGGGCCGTGGCACTGGTTTCATCGTGACGCAGCTTGGCGCGGGCCAGCTCACGCTCCAGTTCTTCCTTGCGCCGACGCTCAACCTCTTCCATTTCCTCGCGGCTCTGCACCCGCACGTGGCTCAGCACCCGCGTCACGTCCCGCTTCATGGTCTCGAGCATGGTTTCAAACAGGTTGAAGGCTTCGCGCTTGTATTCCTGCTTCGGGTTTTTCTGGGCGTAGCCCCGCAAATGGATGCCCCGGCGCAGGTGATCCATGTTGGACAGGTGCTCCTTCCACAAGGTATCCATCACCTGCAGGAACACCTGCTTTTCAAACTTGCGCATGGAGTCTGCACCGGCCACGGCTTCCTTGGCCTGATACTCACTGACGATTGCCTCCAGAATCTTCTGGCGCAGGCTTTCCTCGTACAGCTTGCTGTCCTCATCAAGCCACTTCTGCACCGGCAGATCGATGGCCATTTCAGACTGCAACTGGGATTCAAGGCCAGCCACATCCCACTGCTCCGGCATGCTCTGGGGCGGAATGTACTCGCTGACCAGCGCATCCACCACGTCCTCACGGATGGTGGTCACCATCTCGGAAATATCGTCCGATGACATCACCTCGTTGCGCTGTTCGTAAATAACCGTGCGCTGGTCGTTGGCCACATCATCGTATTCCAGCAAAGTTTTCCGCATGTCGAAGTTGCGGCCTTCCACCTTGCGCTGGGATTTTTCGATGGCGTTGGTCACCATGCGGTGCTCAATGGCCTCGCCCTTCTTCATGCCCATGGCCTGCATCAGGCTCTTGACACGGTCCGGGGCAAAAATACGCATCAGGTTATCTTCCAGCGACAGGAAGAAACGGGAGGAGCCCGGATCACCCTGGCGACCGGCACGACCACGCAACTGGTTGTCGATGCGGCGGGATTCGTGGCGTTCGGTACCGATGATGTGCAGACCACCGGCGTCCAGCACCTGATTGTGACGCTCGGTCCACTCGGCCTTGATGCGCGCGGCCTCTTCCTCGGTCGGGTTTTCCATGCCCGCCACCTCGAACTCCCAGTTACCGCCGAGCACGATGTCGGTACCCCGACCGGCCATGTTGGTGGCAATGGTGACAGCACCGGGGCGACCGGCCTGGGCAATGATCTGGGCTTCGCTCTCGTGCTGCTTGGCGTTCAGGATCTTGTGATCAATACGCGCCTTCTTCAGCAGCATGGACAGCAACTCGGACGCCTCGATGGACGCGGTACCCACCAGAATGGGACGACCCTCAGCGGTGACGTCCTTGATTTCATCAATGATGGCGTGGAATTTTTCTTCCTGCGTCAGGTAGATCAGATCGTTGTAGTCAATCCGCTGAATCGGCTTGTTAGGCGGGATCACCACCACGTCGAGACCGTAGATCTGGCGGAATTCGAACGCCTCGGTATCGGCAGTACCGGTCATACCGGCAAGCTTGTCGTAGAGCCGGAAATAGTTCTGGAAGGTGGTGGAGGCCAGGGTCTGGCTCTCGGCCTGGATCCGCACCCCTTCCTTGGCCTCGATGGCCTGGTGCAGGCCTTCGCTCCAGCGACGCCCCGGCATGGTACGACCGGTGTGTTCGTCAACAATCACCACCTGATCGCCCTGGACAATGTAGTCCACATCTTTCTGGAACAGGTGATGGGCTCGCAGGGCGGAATGCACGTGGTGCAACAGGCTCAGGTTCGCCGCTGAATACAGGCTTTCACCCTCTTTCAGCAGGCCGCGCTCCAGCAGCAGTTCCTCGACCTTTTCGTGGCCGCCCTCGGTGAGTTCCGCCTGACGGGATTTCTCGTCAATGGTGAAGTCGCCACTGGGCTCGCCCTCCTCGCTGACCTCCCCCTTCTCCAGGTTCGGAATCAGGGTATTGATGGCCTGGTAGAGCTTGGAGCTGTCCTCGGCGGCACCGGAGATGATGAGAGGGGTACGGGCTTCGTCAATGAGAATGGAGTCGACCTCGTCGACGATGGCGTAGTGCAGACCGCGCTGGACCTTATCCTCGGTGCTGAACGCCATGTTGTCGCGCAGATAATCGAAGCCGAATTCGTTATTGGTGCCGTAACAGATATCGGCCTGGTAGGCGGCACGCTTTTCTTCCGGGGCCTGGCCGGCCACCACAACGCCGACCTGAAGTCCGAGGAACCGGTACAGCTTGCCCATCCACTCGGCGTCACGGCGGGCCAGGTAGTCGTTTACTGTCACGACATGCACGCCCTTACCGGGCAACGCGTTCAGATACACCGCAGCCGTCGCCACCAGGGTTTTACCCTCGCCGGTCTTCATCTCGGCGATGTGCCCTTCGTGCAGAGTGATACCACCCACCAACTGGACATCGTAATGGCGCATGCCCATGACCCTGCGACTGGCCTCTCGCACGGTGGCAAAGGCCTCCGGCAGGATCGCATCGAGTTTTTCGCCGTCATCAAGCCGGCGGCGGAACTCGGCGGTCTTGCCTTGCAACTCGGTATCGGACAGGTTGCCAAACTGCTCCTCAAGTTCGTTAACGCGCAGCACCGTCTTGCGCATTCTCTTGATTTCTCTGGCGTTTTTACTGCCGAACATCTTCGTTGCAAGCTTTGTGAACATAGACCACTGCTTCTTTGATTAATCGGAGGAAGCCGGCATTCTAACCTTATTTGCCGGCAGTACAAAAGACAGGGCTCACACCGGCGCCATTTGCACCGGTGGCATCACGCTGCCCAAGGTAAGGTCCTGATATTACGGGAGTGGTTATCAAAGGGAAAGGCGCGGGGGCAGGATCAGCCCCCGACTGACAGGATCAGCGGCTGGCGCGCTGGATGTAGGTTTCCGGGTTCTCCGATTTGCCGTTACGAATCACCTCAAAATGCACGTGCGGGCCGGTGGAGCGGCCGGTGCTGCCCATCAGCGCAACCACCTGCCCTTTCTGAACCACGTCCCCGACGTTGACCTCTACCGATTTGGCGTGAGCGTACCGGGTGACCAGACCATCACCGTGATCGACCTCGACCAGGTTGCCGTAGCCATAGCGTTCGTCCGCGTAAGTCACCACACCGCCAGCCACAGCAATGATGTCACTGCCCTCTTTGCCGGCCAGATCAACGCCGGCGTGCCAGGTGCGCTTGCCGGTGAACGGGTCCGACCGGTAACCGTAGCGGGAGGACAGCCACCCCCAGGTGATCGGTCGCCCGGCAACAAACAGCTCATCTTCCAGCTTCATACGGGACGCCACCTGATCCAGCAGCCGGAGCTGCTGCTCGCGATCCTCTATCCGCCGTGCCAGCTGGTCAATCATCGAAGTCAGCTCCGGGGCCGTAAACGAGTCCCCGGTAATGCCGGCATCTTCCGGGCCACCCACAGCAGCCGGCTGATCAAAATCAAATTCGTCGCTGGCCACCAGGCCAGACTCCACAAAACGCTGACCCAGGGCATCCAGCCTCAGCAAACGCCCCTGCATTTCGCCCAGGCGCAGCGTCAGCGCATCAATCTGTTGCTGAACGTTCAGCTCGATCTCCGCCAGCTCCGATTTCTGGGTGGTCAGCTTGGCCTTCCACTCGGTCACCAGTTCCGATGGCGTGGGTTCTGTTGCGTCCGCCTGGCTCACGGCCACGCGGTAACCGGACCAGCTTGCCAGAGCCAGCAGCGCCAGGAGAACCACGATCAGTGCGGCGGCAACCGGAGCGTTCACAGCAACCACTCGGGATTTGCCGTGGCGCTTGCCAACGAAAATAATATTCATACCGTCTTCTGTTTTCATAGAAGAGCCGCAACCCGATCCTGTAGTGTTGCGCCTCAGAAGTTCTGAGTGGGCCTGCCTTCCTTAGCAACAACTACGTACTTGAAATTATCGCAGTCGCCCGTGGACACTCATGCATAAGACAATGTAAAAAGAGTGTAATACAGGGACTGCCTCCAAACTGTGCTGAAGTGTAACCAATCGTAACCGGAGTCGTCGAGAAAAAACGCGGCCATGAAAAAGCGATCAGACCTCAAATTGACCCCGGACACCTTTCGCCGTGCACCGGTGCTTCGCGAATTGATGAACAAAGCGGAGCTGCATCAGCAAGCGGAAGCCGTGGTGCTTTCCGCCCTGCCCGAACATCTCGCCCGCGGTGCGCGCTTTGTTGCATGTCACGAGGGCGAGCTGGTGCTGTCGGCAGAAACTGCCGGCGCCGCCAGCCAGATCCGTTTTCGCCAGCACGAAATCATGGAACGCTTACGTAACGAAGAGCTGTTCCGATTTGTCTGGAAACTGAAGGTCAAAGTGGCGCCGGCGCGGTTCCGCAATAAACCGAAATTCGAGAAGGCACCGCTCAGTAACGAAAATGCCCGGCTCCTCAAAGAGGAAGCCGGGCACACGAAGGACAAACAATTACGCGAGGTTCTCGAAAAACTCGCAAGCCACGTCCGGGATTAAGGCATCCAGCCTCAGGCCTGGGCCGCCAGCACAGGTTTCATGTAGGAAATCGGAGCAGTGGCCTCGTCGTCAAAGGTTACCACCTCCCACGCATCCTCTTCAGCCCTGAGCTTACGCAGCAGCTTGTTGTTCAGATCGTGACCGGATTTGATGCCGCGGAATTCGCCAATCAGGCTGTTGCCCAGCAGGTACAGATCGCCGATGGCATCCAGCACCTTGTGCTTGACGAATTCATCATCGTAACGGAGACCGTCTTCGTTGAGAATCTTGTAGTCATCCACCACGATGGCGTTATCCACACTGCCACCCAGAGCCAGGTTCATGGCACGCAGCTTTTCGATATCACGCATGAAACCGAAAGTACGGGCCCGGCTGACTTCCTTCACGAACGACGTACTGGAGAAGTCAACAGTGGCAGTCTGGGCGCGCCCCTTGAACACAGGGTGATCGAAGTCGATCCCGAAGCTGACCTTGAAGCCTTCAAACGGCAGGAAGGTCGCCTTCTTGTCGTCCTCTTCAATGGTCACTTCGCGCTTGATGCGGATGAAACGCTTGGCAGCGTCCTGCTCGGCGATGCCGGCAGATTGCAACAGGAACACAAACGGACCGGCTGAACCGTCCATAATGGGCACCTCGGCAGCACTGAGCTCCACAAAGCAGTTGTCGATACCGAGACCAGCCATGGCGGACAGCAGATGCTCTACTGTGGCCACACGGACACCGTCTTTTACCAGCGTCGTGGACAGCATGGTCTCACCAACATTTTCGGCGCAGGCGCGGATCTCGACCATCGGGTCCAGATCGGTTCTGCGGAAAATGATCCCTGAATCAACAGGTGCGGGCTTCAGGGTCAGGTAAACCTTCTCCCCTGAATGCAAACCCACACCGGTTGCACGGATAGTGTTTTTGAGTGTCCGTTGTCTGATCATCGGTTCATCATTCCGTCACAAATTGGCGATATTCTGGGCAAAAATCTGCTCGGAGAATATCAGAAAGTCAGACTGAGTACCATTTAACCAATCTGGCTTTGCCTGAAATTTACAATAAGCCCACACACGGCAATCCAATGCACGCTTAACCCGGCGTTCTGGTTCCCTGATTCGTCAGAAAACCCGGACCGGATCACACTTGCAATAGATTATCAATCAGCCTGACGGCGAAGGAATGCGGGAATATCGAGATAGTCGACTCCCTGCTCTTCGCTTTCCTTGCTCTGATCGATTGCCACATTACCATGGGCCACGGCACGACGACGCAGCACTGCAGGCCGATCCAGCTGGTTGTAATCGGTCTTGCCGTCCAGGGAGCGGGTGTTGTCCACTACCTTGGTCGGTTTCTCACGATCACCACCGAGGCCGGTCGCGACCACAGTCACTTTCAGCTCGTCGGTCATTTCCGGATCAATCACGGTGCCCACAACCACGGTCGCGGAATCCGACGCAAACTCACGCACAATGTCGCCAACCTCGGAGAATTCGCCCAGATTGAGGTCCATGCCGGCGGTGATGTTGACCAGAATACCCTTCGCACCCTGCAGGTTGATATCTTCCAGCAGCGGGCTGCGAATGGCCGCTTCGGCCGCTTCGCGGGCACGGTTTTCGCCGGTTGCACGGGCGGTGCCCATCATCGCCATGCCCATTTCGGACATCACGGTTTTCACGTCGGCAAAGTCGACGTTGATCATGCCGTTACGGGTAATCAGGTCGGCAATGCCCTGAACAGCGCCCAGCAGCACGTCGTTGGCCGCAGCGAAGGCGTCCAACAGGCTGGTCTTCTTCCCCATGACCGCCAGCAGTTTCTCGTTGGGGATGGTGATCAGGGAGTCAACGCTCTCTTCCAGTTCCTTCAGGCCGGACTCCGCCACGCTCATGCGCTTGCCGCCCTCAAACTGGAACGGCTTGGTCACCACGGCCACGGTCAGAATACCCAGCTCGCGGGCCACTTCGGCCACCACAGGCGCTGCGCCCGTGCCGGTGCCGCCGCCCATCCCGGCGGTAATAAAGACCATATCGGCGCCCTTGATGGCTTCGGCAATACGGTCACGGTCTTCCAGGGCCGACTGGCGCCCCACTTCCGGATTTGCACCCGCGCCCAGGCCCTTGGTGATGTTGCCACCCAGCTGGATGATCTGGCGGGCATCCATATCAAACAGAGCCTGTGCATCGGTGTTGGCGCAGATAAATTCCACACCCTCAATGTCACTGTTAAGCATGTGACGAACGGCGTTGCCGCCACCGCCACCTACACCCACTACTTTAATGACAGCGTTTTGCTGGACATTATCGACGAGTTCAAACATTCCCCTACTCCTTCGTGCTGTTTTCAGCCTTGTTCCAGGCCGTTTGTTCGAGATTGTGTTTTCGAGATACCTTCGTTTCGTTCTTTACTGCCACCCGGCGCCGTCAGAAATGACCGGTAAACCAGGCTTTCATGCGCTCCAACAGCGAGGGTGCTTCTTCACCCTTGAGCACCGGTGTCCGCCCCAGATCCATCTGGCGGAAACCATGAATCAACAGCCCCACGCCGGTGGCGTAGATCGGGTTGTTGACCACTTCCGTCATGCCGGAGACCCTCTGAGGACAGGCGAGCCTGACCGGCATGTGGAAGATTTCCTCAGCCAGCTCCACCACCCCTTCCATGGTGGAGGAACCGCCTGTGATCACGATGCCTGCGGGGATGAGGTCCTCGAAACCGGACCGGCGCAACTCCGACTGCACGAGGGTGAACAGCTCCTCGTAGCGGGGCTCCACCACCTCGGCCAGAGCCTGGCGCGAGAGATCCCGCGGTGCGCGATCTCCGACGCTGGGCACTTTGATGGTCTCATCCGCGCCGGCCAGTTGAGTCAGCGCGCAGGCATACTTGATCTTGATCTCTTCGGCGTTCTGCGTGGGCGTGCGCAGTGCCATGGCAATGTCATTGGTGACCTGGTCGCCGGCGATGGGGATCACCGCGGTGTGGCGGATCGCACCACCGGTGAATACCGCGATGTCGGTGGTGCCGCCACCGATATCCACCACACAGACGCCCAGTTCTTTTTCGTCTTCGGTCAGAATCGCGTGGCTGGAGGCCAACTGCTCGAGGATGATGTCGTCCACCTCCAGGCCGCAGCGCTTGACGCACTTCTCGATGTTCTGGGCGGCATTCACCGCACAGGTCACCAGATGCACCTTGGCTTCCAGACGCACGCCGGACATGCCCATGGGCTCCTTGATGCCTTCCTGGCTGTCGATGACGAACTCCTGGGGCAGAATGTGGAGGATTTTCTGATCCGCCGGAATCGCCACCGCCTGGGCAGCGTCGATCACCCGGTCGATGTCCGCCTGGGTCACTTCCCGGTCACGGATGGCAACAATACCGTGAGAGTTCAGACTCTTGATGTGACTGCCGGCGATGCCCGCGTACACCGAATGAATCCGGCACCCCGCCATGAGCTCGGCCTCTTCTACAGCGCGCTGGATGGCCTGCACGGTGGTTTCGATATTCACCACCACACCACGCTTCAGCCCCCGTGACGGGTGCGAGCCAATGCCCACCACCTCAATGGTCCCGTCCATCTTGCGCTTGCCGACAATCGCAACCACCTTGGAGGTTCCGATATCGAGGCCGACAATCATGTTTTCCGTTTCAACCGATGACATGTGTTTCACCAAACCGTAGGTCTGAATTTGACGTTGCTATGATTTTTTTCCGGAGCCGGACACCACGTCCGACTTCCACTTAACCGCCACCCCGTTGGTGTAGCGGGCATCCACCTGGCTGACCTCATCCTCGCGGGAGATCAGCCGGTTTTCGTACACGGTAATAAAGCGCGCGAAGCGCTCTTCAACCTGATCGCGCCCCAGCACCACTTCGATGCCGTTGGCCAGGGTCAGGGTCCAGGCGCCCCGCTGCTCGAGGGTCAGACCGGCAAAGCCAAGACCATGCCCTCCCAGGGTTTCACTCATGGTGCGAGCCATGCGAATCACATCCTTGACCCGCTCATCCGGCCCCGCCAGTCGCGGCAGGCGTCCGGCAACCTCGGGATTTCCAGGAGAGAACAGCTCGCCGGCACGGCTCACCAAACGGTTTCCGTTCCAGTAGGCCAGCGGTTTTTTCTCCCGAATCTCGATTTCCAGGCGGTCGGGCCAGACCCGTCTGACCGCCGCCGACTCTACCCAGGGACGCAGCTCCAGATCCTTCTTGATATCGGACAGATCGGTGGCGAAGAAACTCTTGCCGATCCAGTCGCCGGCTTTCCGCTCCAGATCCGTCCGGCTCTCTCCGATCAGGGTGCCTTTCACATCAATCGCCATGATCTGGCGGTCCATGGCATTGAGCACCTGCCCGGTCCCCCAGGGCACCATCGCCGCCAGCAGAACAATCGCCGCACCCATGCCCACCTGTAACCAGGGCACCGCCGCCAGGACCGCTTTCAACAATCCGAACCGGTTCCGCTCGGGACCGAGGGTGGTTGCCCCCCGTCGCCGCGGGGGATCGGACGGTACCGCCCGACTCCGGATCAGAAGGTTTTCAAGCATCACCATCCTCCAGCGTGTCCTTGAGTATCCGCACCACCAGTTCCTCAAAACTGATACCGGCCGCGCGGGCGGCCATGGGCACGAGACTGTGGTCGGTCATGCCCGGGACCGTGTTGACTTCCAGCAACCAGAAACCGCCATCGCGATCCTGCATGATGTCGACCCGCCCCCAGGTGCGGCATCCGATCACCCGGAACGCATCGAGGGCGAGGTGCTGTAACTCAAGCTCCGTTTCCGGATCCAGACCGCAGGGAATCCGGTAACGGGTGTCGTCTGCCAGGTACTTGGCGTCGTAGTCGTAGAACACATGGTCGGTGCTCAGCCCGATGGCTGGCAGTGCCTTGTCCTGCAGCAGGCTGACGGTAAATTCCGGGCCCTCAACCCACTCCTCTACCAACACCAGTGAATCCAGGGCACTGGCCTCCAGGTAGGCGTCGGCGAGCTCATCGCGACTGCTCACCTTGCGAATGCCGATGCTCGATCCCTCGCGGGACGGCTTGACACTCAGGGGCAGCGACAGATCACGGAGAATGTCGTCAACCTCGCTCACGGCGCCCATGGCGCGGAACTTCGGTGTGGGCAGACCACAGCCTTCGAACACATACTTGGTGCGCAACTTGTCCATCGCCAGCGCCGACGCCAGCATCTCGCTGCCGGTGTACGGAATCCCGGCCTGGGACAGGATGGCCTGCAGCGTGCCGTCTTCACCGCCACGGCCGTGAAGAGCAATGAACACGCGGTCAAACTCGGGGCGGTCCACGGTGCGCAGCAGGCAGCCCTGAACATCCACGCCGTAGGCGTCGACGCCGGCAGACTGCAGCGCGGCCAGTACCGCGTTGCCACTTTTCAGCGACACCGCCCGTTCCGCTGAGTCACCCCCCATGAACACCGCCACGCGTCCCAGCGCGCGCACCGTTTCCGGAGAGGCCTGATAACCCGGTGTATCCATGCGCTTCGCATCACTCACTGGCAATCACTCCTGCCGCCGCCAGGCGTGCAGCAACACCACCAATATCGCCGGCCCCCTGGGTGATCAGCAGATCACCGTCCTGCAGGGCATTGGCCAGCAGCTGTTCGATTTCGTTGTTGTCTTCCACAAACACCGGCTCCACATTCCCGCGCTGGCGGATGCTGCGGCACAGTGCGCGGCCGTCGGCGCCGGGAATCGCCGGTTCGCCCGCAGAGTACACGTCCATCAGCAGCAAGCCGTCCACCTCGGAGAGCACCTTGACGAAGTCCTCGTACAGGTCGCGGGTGCGGGAGAACCGGTGCGGCTGGTAAAGCATGACAATGCGGCGGCCCGGCCAGGCATCCCGGGCGGCACGGATCACTGCGTCCACTTCGGTCGGGTGATGGCCATAATCGTCTACCAACGTGACGTTACCGTTGGGCGTCTGGTAGTCGCCATACACCTGAAACCGGCGTCCGACCCCGGCGAAACCGGCCAGCCCGCGGCAGATGGCGGCGTCATCAACCCCTTCATCGGTGGCCACGGCAATGGCTGCCAGGGCATTCGCCACGTTGTGGCGGCCCGGCATTTTCAGTTCGACCTGAAGATCCGCACGACCACCGGGGCGACGGACTACAAAGTGAGTTCGCAAGCCGTCAGAGGTAATTTGCTCGGCGCGGTAATCTGCATCGGGATTGTCGATACCGTAAGTAATGATGGCCCGGGAAATGCGGGGGATGATTTCCCGCACGTAGGCGTCATCCACACACATCACTGCAATACCGTAAAACGGCAGGTTGTGCAGGAAGTCCACAAAGGTCTGTTTCAGGCGCTCGACATCGCCACCGTAGGTGTCCATGTGATCGGCTTCGATATTGGTGACGACCGAAATGACCGGCGTCAGGTGCAGAAACGATGCGTCACTCTCGTCCGCTTCCGCAACCAGATACCGTGAGCCACCGAGTTGCGCATTGGTGCCGGCGCTGTTGAGCTTGCCACCGATCACAAACGTCGGGTCAAGCCCGGCCTCGCCAAGTACCGAGGCGATCAGGCTGGTGGTGGTGGTTTTACCGTGGGTGCCGGCCACGGCAATGCCGTGACGGTAGCGCATGATTTCCGCCAGCATCTCGGCACGGGGCACGATCGGCACCCGGCGACTGCGCGCCGCAACCACTTCCGGGTTGTCGCCTGCCACCGCGGTAGACACCACCACCACATCGGCACTGGCACTGTTCTCTTCCCGATGGCCGATGTAGACGTCGACGCCCATGGCTTTCAGGCGATCCGTCACTGCCCCTTCGCGGATGTCCGAACCGGACACGTCGTAGCCCTGGTTTTTCAGCACCTCAGCAATACCGCTCATGCCGGCGCCGCCAATGCCCACAAAGTGAATGCGGCGAATGCGGCGCATTTCAGGCACCTGATAGACCAGTGGCGTATTCGTTGCGTCAGCCATTGGCGGCCTCCAGACAGTAATTCACGACTCTCTCCGTTGCATCGGGGCGCGCCAGCGATTTTGCCGCTTTCGCCATATTCATTACCCGGGACCGGTCATTGGCCAGGTCCCGCAGTGTTTCAGCCAGTGCCTCAGGGGCAAGCCGGGGCTGGGGAATCAACACCGCCGCCTTCGCGCTCACCATTTGCTCGCCGTTCTTTGTCTGATGGTCATCCACGGCATGGGGGAACGGCACCAGAATCGCGCCCACGCCGGCGACGCACAGCTCGGACACCGTCAGTGCACCGGACCGGCACAACACCAGATCGGCCCAGGCATAAGCTTCCGCCATGTCCTTGATAAAAGGCACCACCGTTGCCGCCACGCCGTGATGCTCATAGGCGGCGCGTGCTGCTTCCGCATGCTTCTCGCCACATTGGTGACGCACCTCAGGGCGCTCGGTTGCGGCCATTTGCGCCAGGGCTTCGGGCACCTGCTGGTTGAACACCTGAGCACCAAGACTGCCGCCAACCACCAACAGCCGCAGAGGCCCCTGGCGACCCGCCAGGCGATCCTCCGGCGCTGGCAATTCCGCCAGATCCTTGCGGACCGGGTTGCCGGTGCAGCGGGTGACCACGCCGGCCCCGAAACTGCCGGGAAACGCCTCCAGCACGGTTTCCGCAAAACGCACCAGAATGCGGTTGGTCATACCGGCGATGGCGTTCTGCTCGTGGATAACCAGCGGAATCCTGCTGAGCCAGGCCGCGACACCGCCGGGGCCGGTGACAAAACCACCCATGCCCACCACGCAATCGGGCCGGATTTTCCGCACCACGGTAAAGGCCTCACCCAACGCGCGCATCAGCCGGAAGGGCGCAGTCAGCAGCGCCAGCTTGCCCTTGCCGCGCAATCCGGACACATGGATCAGCGACAGGGGAATGCCGGTGTCACTGATCAGGCGCTCCTCCATGCCACCGGCAGAGCCCAGCCAGAAGACCTCGTGACCCTGTTCCTGCAGCGTGCGGGCAGTGGCCAGTGCGGGGAAGACATGCCCGCCGGTACCACCGGCCATCATCAGAAACCGGCGCGAATCAGTCATAAACCGCACCTCCCCTGACTCGCTTGCCACGCTTCTTCTCATTGGCCAGACGCTGCTGATCCAAACGCTCCATTTCCACCCGCGCCAGGATGCCGAGGGAAATACAGGTAATCATCAGGCTGGAACCGCCGTAACTCACCAGCGGTAGCGTCAGCCCCTTGGTGGGCAGCAAGCCGGTGCTTACCGCCATGTTGATGCCAGCCTGCAGACCGATCAGCAGGGTGATGCCGTAGGAGAAGCAGGCCGCAAACGGCATGTTTGCCAGTTCGGCTCGTCGGGCGATGACGAATCCGGTGACCACCAGTACCGCGAACAGGGCCAGCACCACCAGCGACCCCATCAGGCCGAACTCCTCGGCAATGATGGCGAAGATGAAATCGGTATGGGCTTCCGGCAGATAGAACAGTTTCTGAATCGAATTGCCCAGCCCGACACCGGCCCACTCGCCGCGGCCGAAGGCAATCAATGACTGGGTAAGCTGGTAACCGGTGTCAAACTGGTCTTTCCAGGGATCGAGGTAACTGACGACCCGTTTGAGCCGGTAGGGCTGGGTCACAACCAACACAATTCCCAGCGCAACCAGAATGCCGATCAGCGGCATAAAGCGACTGAGACGAACGCCACTGAGAAAAATCATACCCGCCGCGGCCGTCACCAGAACCACCGTGGCACCGAAGTCCGGCTGAATGACCAGCAGCATGGAAGCCACACCCAGCACCACCAGCGGTTTCAGAAAACCGGCCCAGGTGTTCAGCAACTCGTCCCGACGGCGGACCACATACCCTGCCAGGTAGGCGATCAGACACAGCTTGGCGACTTCCGAGACCTGAACGTTGAACAGACCGAACGGAATCCAGCGTGTGGAGCCATTCACAGTGCGTCCCAACGGCGTCAGCACCAGCACAAGCACAAGCATGCCAACGCCAAGCAACAGCCAGCCACTGCGCTCCCACCAGGCAACAGGAACGTTGACCGCCACCAGCGCGAGGAAACAACCAATACCGGCAAATATCAGCTGGCGAATCACGTAGTGATAGCTGTTACCCGCGGTTTCAGCCGCCATGTCCATGGAGGCCGAGGAAATCATCACCACGCCCATGACCATCAGGGCGACAGAACTGATGATCAGCAGCGGCAATGGCCGCAGATCACTGAGCAGCTGCTGGCGATCGGGAAGTGACAGGCTGCCGTGCATCATAGCGCTCCCTCCACCGCGCGACGGAACTGATCGCCGCGATCACCATAATCACGGAACATGTCAAAACTCGCACAGGCCGGTGACAGCAGCACCCGGTCACCGGGTTGTGCAAGCTCTGCTGCCACGCCAACGGCTTCGGCCATGGTCCGGGCATAGGCCACATTCACCGCAGCACCGACGCTGTCGGCAATCAGACTGGCATCGCGGCCTATCAACACCAGCGCCCGGCAATGCAAGGTGACCGACGCTTCCAGTGGTGAGAAATCCGCGCCCTTACCATCGCCGCCGGCGATCAGCACGATCTTTCCGTTTTCCGGAACCAGACTGCCTATTGCAGCCACAGTGGCGCCAACGTTGGTTCCTTTGGAATCGTTGATGTAATCGACACCGTTAACCTGCGCCACGAATTCACAGCGGTGCGGCAGACCACGAAACTCGCGGACAACCGCCAGCATGGTGTCCATCGGAAGCCCGGCGGCATGCCCGAGCGCCAGCGCCGCCATGACATTGCTGATGTTGTGGCGCCCCATCAACTTCAACTCGCTTGCCAGCAGCAGGTTATCGAAACCCAATGTGATCCAGGTGCCCTGCTCGTCGTCGCGGGTGCTGAAGGTTTCCGGATTGACGCGGTAGAACCCGAAACACAGAAAGCGCAGATTGTCCCGGGCCATGGGCGTGCTCAAGGCATCGTCCAGATTGACGATGGCGTTCTTGCAGCCGCGGAAGATCCGTTGCTTGGCCTGGAAATAGGCCATCTTGGACGGATAGCGGTCCATATGATCATCACTCACGTTCAGCACCGTGGCCGCCAGCGCATTCAGTTCTGCCGTGGTCTCAAGCTGAAAGCTCGACAGTTCGAGCACATACAGGTCGGCACCACGCCCGAGCAGATCCAGCGCCGGGGTGCCAATGTTGCCACCGACCTCTACGCGCCGGCCGGCAACGGCCGCCATTTCACCCACCAGCGTGGTGACCGTGGTTTTGCCATTGGATCCGGTGATCGCAACGATGGGCGCGTCGGCCGCTTCTGCAAACAGATCGATGTCGCCGCGGATGCGGGCACCCTTGGCGTAGGCCGCACGAATTGCGGGAGCCTCAATACTGATGCCGGGGCTGACCACCAACTCATTGAAGGTGCTGAACAGCTCGGCGTCGAACGGGCCGGTGTGCACCGGCACTTCCGGCCAACCGGCTTGCAAGGCTTCCAGACCGGGCGGATGCTGACGGCTGTCAGCCACCGCCACGTCCCGCCCCTGATCGCACAGATAGCGCACGCAGGAAAGCCCGGTGATACCGAGCCCTACGACCAATGTGCGACGATCTGAAACGATGACACTCATGGAAACGTCATTCCCCTATCGCAGTTTCAGACTGGCAATGCCAATCAGAACCAGAACCACAGTGACAACCCAGAACCGCACGATCACGCGCGGCTCGGGCCAGCCTTTCAGTTCGAAGTGGTGGTGCAACGGCGCCATGCGGAAGATTCTCCGACCGGTCAGACGGTAGGAGGCGACCTGAAGAATCACCGAAACCGTCTCCATGACGAACACACCACCCATGATGAACAGCACAATCTCCTGGCGGACGATCACCGCAACCACACCCAGCGCAGCGCCCAATGCCAGCGCGCCCACATCCCCCATGAACACTTGTGCCGGATAGGTGTTGAACCAGAGAAAACCAAGGCCCGCACCCACCAGCGCCCCGCAGAACACGATCAGTTCGCCGGTGCCCGGCAAGTGCGGTATCAGCAGATAATCGGCGAACTGGGCATGGCCCGAGAGATAGGCAAATAGCCCCAGGGCACCGGCCACCATGACCGTGGGCATGATCGCCAGCCCATCAAGGCCGTCGGTCAGGTTAACCGCATTGCTGCTGCCGACGATGACGAAATAGGTCAGCAGGATGAACAGCACCGGTCCCAGCGTCAGCGACACGTTCTTGAAGAAAGGCACGTACAGCGATGTTTCCTGCGGCAGCGTCGAACTGAAGAACAGCACAATCGCAGCCGTGGCACCGATCAGCGACTGCCAGAAATATTTCCAGCGGGCCGGCAGGCCCCGCGGATTACGTTCGACAACCTTGCGATAATCATCCACCCAGCCAATGGCACCGAACAGCAGGGTGACCAGAATGGTTACCCACACGTACCGGTTGCTGAGATCGGCCCACAACAGCGTGCTCACGCCAATCGCCACCAGAATCAGTGCACCACCCATGGTTGGCGTACCGGCCTTGCTCAGGTGGGTCTGGGGACCGTCATCACGTACCGCCTGGCCAATCTGGTACTGGCTGAGCTTGCGAATCATGACCGGACCAATCAGCAGCGAAATGGCCAATGCCGTCAGCGTGCCGAGAATGCCCCGCAGTGTCAGATACTGAAACACCGTCAGCGACGTGAAATATTGTGATAGAACCTCTGTCAGCCAGAGCAGCATTATGTAGTCACCTTTTCTTTCATTCCCTCCACCACGCGATCCATGGCGGAACTGCGAGAACCCTTGACCAACACGGTCATAGCCGGCTGTGGATCGGCCAAGAGGCGATTCACAGCATCATTATGGGTCTGACAGATTTCGGCCTGATCGCCGAAACCCTCTACGTATCCTTCACACCCCGGCCCGACCACGAGCAGGCGATCAATACCATGAGCTTTTGCAAACGCGCCCACTTCCCGGTGCAGGCTATGGCTGTCAGGCCCCAGCTCTGCCATGGCGCCCAGAACCACTACGCGGGTTCCGGCGCGGGACGCCAGTACACTAATGGCCGCCTTGATGGAGGCCGGATTGGCGTTGTAGCTGTCATCAATCAGCGTCAGGTGCGGTGCCAGTTCGATCATCTGCAGGCGTCCTTTGACCACCTTCAGTCTCTGAAGCCCATGCCGCATAGCCTGGTCCGACACACCCAACTCCCGAACGGCGGCAATGGCGAGCAACGCATTGGTCACATTGTGATCACCGTGCAGCGCCAGAGAGACGCTACACTGCCAGCCATCGCGGTGGTGTGCGATGAAACTTTGTCCATGGATGTCGGCCGTCACCGCTGACGGGTAATAATCCGCCAGCTCGCTGGCAGAACGGCAGACCACCGCGATTCGACGCGCGCCCGCGCGGCGCTTCCAGACCGCGAGTGCCGGGTCGTCGCCGTTGAGCACCACCAGGCCGTCAGCGCTGACGCCGTCGATGATTTCGCCCTTGGCCTCGACAATGTTCTCGTAACTCCCGAAACCCTCAAGGTGCGCCTGCCCCGCATTGGTCAGGATGGCCACATGCGGGCGCGTGATCGCAACCGTATGGGCAATTTCGCCCAGGCCACTGGCGCCCAGCTCGATGGCACCGAATTGGTGTTCGGGCGCCAGACGAAACAGCGTCAGCGGCACCCCGATGTGGTTATTGAGATTGCCCTCGGTTGCCAGAGTTACGCCGGCCTCGGAGAGCATCGACGCCACCATTTCCCGCACCGTGGTTTTACCACTGCTGCCGGTCACCGCCACGATGTGTGCTGAGCTCTCACTACGGTTACCGGCCGCGAGCTTTGCCAGCGCATCCACCGTATCCGTCACCAGGATCTGGGGCAGCGCCACTTCGGTTTGTTCGGTATCAACCACTGCAGCAGTGGCGCCGGCCGCACGGGCCGCTTCCAGAAACCGGTGGCCATCAAAATTCTCACCGCGCAGGGCGACAAACAGGTCGCCCGGCTGTATGCCCCGGGTGTCGGTGGACACACCGGAGTAGAGCACCCCTTCCGCAGCGGTGTCGTGGCACTGGCCCGCAGTCATCCGGGCCGCCTCCGCCAGCGAAAAAGCGCGCATCATGCCACACCCCCGTTGAGCTGCAGCGCGTGGCGCACCTGCTCCGCATCACTGAAATGCGCACGTTGGCCGGCAATTTCCTGATAGGTCTCATGTCCCTTGCCGGCGATCAGTACCACATCGCCCTCGCTGGCCTGGCGAATCGTACGGGCAATGGCCTCGGCCCGGTCGTGAATCACAGTGACCGATTCCGGGGAGGTAAAGCCTTTGAGAATATCCCGGGTGATGGCGTCAGGGTGCTCCGTGCGTGGGTTGTCATCGGTGACGATAACCACATCGGCGCCTTTCTCGGCCTCCGCCGCCATTTCCGGGCGTTTGCCGCTGTCGCGGTCGCCGCCGCAGCCAAACACGCAATACAACCGGCCGCTGACGTGGGGGCGCAATGCCGCCAGGGCGTTGGCCAGTGCATCCGGCGTGTGGGCGTAATCCACCACCACTCGAACGCCATTCTCGCCGGTAAACGGTTCAAGGCGCCCGGGAGGCGGCTGCAGGGTACTGACCGCTTTCTGCACCCGGTCTACCGGAACCCCGAGGGAAAGCACCGCGGCCATGGCCGCCAGCACGTTGCTGGCGTTAAAGCTGCCCATCAGCGGCACGGTAATGTCGAAAGCGCCCCACTGACCGTCCACCGAACCCGCAAAGCCCTGTAGGGTCGGCTCAAACGCGGTCAACCACAATTCCGTCTGGGCTTCATGCAGACTGTAACGTACCCGGTCGCATTCGCCCGCAAGCTGGTCATACAACTGCCGCCCGAACGGGTCGTCAAAATTCACCACGGCAAAGTGCAGCTCTTCGCGCTCGAACAGCTTCGCCTTGGCAGCGCCGTAAGCCGCCATGTCGCCGTGATAATCCAGATGATCCCGGGTCAGGTTGGTGAATACCGCTCCGGTCATGGTCAGGCGGTCAATGCGACCCTGATCCAGCGCGTGTGACGACACTTCCATCGCCGCCGCTCGTCCGCCCTGGGCGAGAACACGGGACAGTACCCGGTTGACCTGCACCACATCCGGCGTGGTGTGGGAAGCCACCTGCAACGCACCCGGCATGCCGTAACCCAGCGTGCCGAGCACTCCGCAGGGTGTTCCGGTCTGCTGCAGAAGCTGAGCGATGTACTGACTGACCGATGTTTTGCCGTTGGTTCCGGTCACGCCGATCAACCGCAGCCGCTGCGACGGGTGCTCGAAGAAGCGATCGGCAAGGCGGCCAAGCTTGGTGCGCAACCCGGCAACAGGCACCACCAGGGCACCGTGGTATTCCCGGCATTCTCCGGGCTGATCCGCCTCCAGAATGATGACCGAGGCGCCGCCCTTGACGGCCTGATCCACGTAATGATCCGCCGGCGTTCGCTGACCAGCCAGGGCAATAAAGGCATCGCCCGACGTCACCAGACGGCTGTCGGTTTGCAGGCCATGTATGGTGACATCAAACACCGACGGCACCGGCGCAATGCCCTGCATTAATGTGCTGAGTGATGTGATACACATACCTTTTACCCCCGCTCCCCGGGTGTTTTCTGGCTTGCTGAGGCGTCGCCGACATCAAGCTCCGGCTTCACATTCAGCAGTCGTAAGGCATCGCTCATGACCCGGGCGAATACCGGGGCAGCCACTTCGCCACCGTAGTACTCTCCGGATTGTGGTGCGTCTACCGCCACTACGGTCACGATCCTCGGATGATCAATGGGCGCCATCCCGGCAAAAATGGCCTTGTACTGGCTGTCCTCGTAACCGCCTTTACCTACCAGATGGACGGTACCGGTCTTGCCACCGGCGGAATAGAAACCCGGCTGGGCCCGCTTGCCCGTGCCGTTCTCGACGGCCTCGCGCAGCATGTTCCGCACCTGAAATGAGACCTCTTCTGACAACACCCGTTCCCCCGGCGGCCGCTCATCGACCTTCAGCAGGCTCAGCGGGTAACGAATGCCGCCATTGGCCAGCACCATGTAAGCCTGCGCCAACTGCAGCGCATTCACGCTCATGCCGTAGCCATAGGAGAGCGTGGCCTCTTCAACGGGGCGCCATTTCGGCGGCGCTGGCAGCACACCCACGGCCTCGCCCGGAAATCCGATACCGGTGGGCTGGCCAATGCCAAGACGCGCGTAAAGATCGCGAATCACATCACCGCCCAGATCCGTGGCGATCCGGCTGATGCCGACGTTGCTGGATTTGGCGATGATGTCGGTCAGCCCCATGACGCCGTAGTTGCGATTGTCACGGATGGTAAAACGACCAAAGCGCCGGTAACCCGGCGCTGTATCGATGGTGCTGCTATGACTGTACTTGCCCGATTCCAGCGCCGCCGCCATGGTGACGGGCTTCATGGTAGACCCGGGCTCAAAAAGATCCGTTATCGCCTTGTTCCGGAGACGGTCCGAGCTCAATTGGCTGCGGTCATTGGGGTTATAGGATTCCTGATTGACCATGGCGAGCACTTCGCCGGTGTCCACATCCAGCATTACCAGCGTTCCGCCACGTGCGCCATGAGCGCCAACAACCGCCTTCAGTTCCCGGTAGGCCAGGTACTGCAGGCGGAGATCGATGCTCAGGGCCAGGTCACCACCGGGGCGGGCCTCGCGGATCAGTGTCAGATCCTTGATCACGCGACCCCGGTTATCCTTGAGCACCCGTTTACGACCGCTCTCACCGCTGAGCCAGGCGTTGTACGCCAGCTCAATACCTTCCTGGCCACTCTCATCGATGTTGGTAAATCCCACCACGTGGGCCGTCACCTCGCCCGCCGGGTAGTATCGACGGTACTCCTGACGGCTGTAGATGCCCGGAAGCGCCATGCCCAGCGCGCGCTCGGCCAGGTCCGGCTGCACCTTGCGGCGCAAATAGATGAATTCCCGGCTGGCGTAGGTTCTGAGGCGCTGGCGCAAGCGTGCTTCACTGATATCCAGCAAGCGCGCGAGGTGCGTCAGGCGCGGATCGTCCGGATCCATTTCCGAAGGGTTTGCCCACAAGGTGTGCACGGGGGTGCTGACGGCCAGCGATTCACCGTGGCGATCGGTGACCACGCCGCGGTGGGCATCAATGGATTCGACCCGAATCGTCCGCACGTCGCCCTGCTGCCGCAGAAACTCGTTATCAACAACATGCAGATCCACGAGACGCCAACCCAGTGCAGCAACCACGATCAGAAACACGCCCAGCACGGAGCCGTAGCGCCAGGCTGCTAGCCCGGCTGCCAACCGCTGACCCCATGTTGTGCTCTTTCCCTGATCGGACAAAACAGTCACCCTGTGTTTGTTGTTTTCGCGGTTCAGAGACCGGCTACCGGTGTCATCAATGGCACCAGCACAATATCCTCTTGCCCCGGCACGACCATGCCGAATCGTTGGGCCGCCAGACTTTCAACGCGGCCGTGGGCGCTCAATGCGCTTTGTTCAAGCAACAGCTGACTCCACTCTCGCTGGTACAGATCCCGTTCCGCATGCAGCTGAGACAGCGTATTGAACAGCTTTCGATTCTCATAGGAGCTGACCACCACACCGATGGAAGAGGCAATCAGCAGCCCCACCAGCGCCATGGAAATCACCACGCGTTTCTGCTGCAGCGCTTCGAAAACCTGCTGGGACACCCGAATGGCACTGGCCAGGCCGTCCTTTACTTTCTGCCGGTTCAGCCCCGCATTTCTGACTGTTGGCTCAATCGCTACCGCGCCCATGGTCACGCGCTCCCCTGCTTGTCCTGATTATTTTGAACACGTTCAAGCACCCGCATGACTGCGCTGCGGGCCCTCACGTTGTCGCTGATTTCTTCCGTATTGGCCTTGCTGGCCTTGCCTACCAGGCGAAATTCCGAAGCTTCCTGGGCGGCGGTAACCGGCACGCCCTTGGGCATCCGCGGCCCGCGCGCCAGATCCCGCATGAAGCGCTTGACCACCCGATCTTCCAGCGAGTGGAAACTGATCACCACCAGACGACCACCAGGCGCCAGCCGGTCCACGGCGGCGGCCAGACCCACCTCCAGATCCTCAAGCTCCCGATTGATAAAGATCCGGATCGCCTGGAAGGTCCGGGTAGCGGGATGCTTGTGCTTTTCTTTTTTGGGCACGGCTTTGCTCACCAGCTCTGCCAGTTCCCGGGTGGTGCTGATGGGCGACTCCTGCCGCTGCTCCACCACCAGACGCGCGATACGGCGAGAGAACCGCTCCTCGCCGTATCGGAAAATCACGTCAGCAATGTCTTTTTCATCCGCCTCTGCCAGCCATTGCGCGGCACTGGGGGCCTGCTGCGGATTCATCCGCATGTCCAGCGGTCCGTCCCGCATGAAACTGAAGCCCCGCGACGCGTCATCAAGCTGGGGCGAAGACACCCCCAGATCCAGCAGCACGCCGTTGACGGTGTTCCAGCCCTGACCAGCGATCGCTTCGCTCAGGTCAGCGAAGGAGCCGTGGTAACAGGAAAATCGCTTGTCCTGATCCGCCAGCTCACGAGCCACCCGGATTGCTTCAGGATCCTTGTCGATCCCCAGTAGATGACCGGAATCTGCCAGCTTTCCCAATACAAGACGGCTATGGCCGCCCCGGCCAAAGGTGCCATCCACGTACAAACCGTCGGGGTCATTAACCAGATAATCGACCGCCGAATCCAGGAGCACGGAGCGATGCGAGAATGCCTGGCCCGCCGCCCCCTGCTTGCGCTCGGAGGTCATAGGGACAATGCCTCCATCTCCGGCGGCATGTCATCGTCGTCGGTGGACTCATCCAGCCAGGCCAGCCAGCGCTCCTCGCTCCAGAGCTCCAGCTTCTTGCCCTGGCCGATCAGCATTAGCTTCTTTTCCAGGTGGGCGTAGGAACGCAGCGTCGGCGGCACCAGAATGCGACCGGCGCCGTCCAGCTCCATGGGTGCCGCATTACCGAGAATGAGGCGTTGAAGCCGGCGGGCAGCCTTATTCATGTTGGGCAGCGCTTCGATTTTCGGACGCAGAATCTCCCATTCCGGTTCCGGATACAGCAGAAGACAGCGCTCTTCATCGGCGTTGGCCGTCAATACAATGCGCCCACCACAGGCCTGCGCGAGCTCTTCGCGGACCTTGGCGGGGATCGCCAGGCGACCCTTCGCATCCATATTGATGGCATGACTGCCGAGAAAATTGCTCATTCGCACCGACTCTGGGGTTCAGAAACCTAAAAAAACCACTAAAAACCACTTTTTCCCACTCCTGCACACTATAGAAACACGCAATACACAATGCAAGCGCCGTTAACGGCGTCGCACCTGTAAAAGTTCCTTTTATGACAAGAGGTTAGAGGCGAGGGCTCGCCAGATATCGGAGATTACCAAAAAGAAACGGAGAAAAATCATAGACCTGCAAAAAGGTCTGAAGATGGCAAGTGAAGTTTAAGATTTTTTGGCTATAAAGGACGCTGCCTCAGAATGACAAGCATCACAAAGGCAGGTTAAGAAAAAACGAGCTCGCCGGTAAGCCGGGTTCTGTCGTGGACAGTCATTCATCTAGGGCCTACGTCACCACAGGCCTCAAGCAACCTACCCGAATCCAGCGCGGGCCACGCCATTGGATTCCTATTTGGTCTTGCTCCAGGTGGGGTTTACCATCGCCGTGAACTGTTGCCAGTCACGCGGTGCGCTCTTACCGCACCGTTTCACCCTTACCGGCGCCCGAAGGCGCTTAGGCGGTCTGCTTTCTGTTGCACTTTCCGTCGGCTCACGCCGCCCAGGCGTTACCTGGCACCTTGCCCTGTGGAGCCCGGACTTTCCTCCCCCAGCGGACTGGCGGCGACTGTCTGGCGAGCTCGGGCACGACGATACCCTTGCGACCGGGGAGGCGCAAGAAAAACCATACACGGACTACGTTTTTCGCTCATCGGGCTTCAGCGCCAACGCCCGCTGATACAGCTCGTTCTTCGGGCGCCCGGTCAACTCTGACACCATTCGCGCCACCTTCTTTACCGGCAGCTCGGCCAACAGCAGGCTGAGAAGCTGATCTGTATTCACTTCACCGGCATCGCCAGGACCTTCATCCTGTGGAGCACCGGCCACCAATACAACAAACTCTCCCCTGGCGCCGTTGGGATCCTGCTCAAGGGTGTCGCACACCGCGCCCGCCGGGCCCGCATAAAAGGTCTCGAAGGTTTTCGTCAGCTCCCGACCCAGCACCAGCTCTCTTTCCGCACCCATCACATCGCGGATTTCGGCCACGGTTTCCAGAATCCGGTGCGGCGACTCGTAGAAGACCAGCGTCGCCCGTTCGGTCACCAGCAGCTCCAGCTCGGCACGGCGGGCGCCGCGCTTGGCTGGCAAAAACCCGGCATACAGGAAACGATCCGTCGGCAGCCCTGCGGCACAAAGCCCTGCAATCAGAGCGCAGGGCCCGGGCACGGGGCTGACCCGAAGGCCGCGCTCGCGGGCCTGACGAACCAGCACATAGCCAGGATCGGAAATCAGTGGCGTTCCGGCATCGGAGACCAACGCGACATCCTCCCCCGCCTCCAGACGATCCAGCACCTGGCCGGCACGATCCCGCTCGTTGTGGTCGTGCAGCGCCAGCAACGGCTTCTGAATACCCAGGTGCTGCAACAGCCGGCCACTGTGGCGGGTATCCTCGGCAGCAATCACCGCGACACCCGCCAGCACCGACGCTGCCCGGGGCGACAGATCGTCGAGGTTACCAATGGGTGTGGCCACGATATACAAGGTGCCCGTGCCGGAACCGGGAGCTGATTTCACAACATTGCCTCTCTTTGCCAGGGATCCATGACACCTACGTCATGTGAAATGAGCCGGGAGCTGTTAAACTTGCCAGCCTGAGAACGATACAGGAAAGCCCGGAAATGCCGGAGCTTTCGGCATGATGCCGCCGTTTATCCAGCGTCACAAGCGTATTTACCCGGAGTTCGTGAGCCTGCCATGACCAAACACCGTTTGAACCTGAAAACGTTCGTCACTCTGCTGATGCTGGCCGTGCTGGCCGCCGGGTGTGCCAGCGTCAATCTGGAATCCCATACCGCGGAAACTGCTGAAAAGGCATTACAAACGGCCAGCAGCCAGGGCGACCGCCAGGAAGCTCAAAGGTATCTGTTGAGATCGGCCGATCAGTTCCAGAACCGCGACGATCATGCCTCGGCGCGCCGCATCCTGCGGAGCGATCAACTTGCACCTGTGGCGGCGGACCTCGAAGACCAGTATCTGCTGCTGTCCATGGCAAGCGCCACTGCACTTGAGGACCGCGACTGGGCCTCTCAGCTGGCCGACGAGCTGCCCCGCGACCAGTTTCTCCGTTACGAGCGCGGCATCATGTCGCGTGCTGCCAACCTGCAGGCGGACACGCTGCAACTGGCTGGCGACCACCTGGGTGCGGCGGCCACGCTGATCACTCTGGCGCAGTCAGATTCACGCCAGGATGTGCAGGCGATCCACGATCGCATCTGGCTCGCCCTGAAAGCCACATCCGACGCCCAGCTGTCCAAAGAAAGCGGAACGGTCATCGGCTACGAGGCCCAGGGCTGGATTGAACTGGCAGGCATTCTTCGCGAGCCTGGCATGAACCTCGATGATCAGGGTCGCCTGGTCCGCGAATGGCAGAACAACTGGCCCGGGCACCCGGCCGCAAGCGCGCTGCCTTCAGAACTCGGATTGATTGCCAGTCTCGCCGAGTCCCGCCCGGAACAGATCACGCTCGCACTGCCCTTGGAAGGACCACTGGCCAGCGCCGGCAAGGCCATCCGCGACGGTTTTTTTGCCGCCTACTACAGCGACGAGTCTGCCGATCGCAGCAAAACCAGCATTCGCGTGGTCAATTCGGCCGGTTCGGACTTCAATGAGCTCTACCGTGAGCTGTCTGCGGACGGCCAGGATCTCATTGTCGGCCCTCTCGAAAAAGACGCCCTGGCGGCACTCGCCCGGCTGGAGACGCTACCGGTACCGGTACTCGGTCTGAATTACCTGCCCGACGATAGCGACATCCCGACGGGTCTCTACCAATTCGGCCTGTCAGCGGAAGACGAAGCCCGCCAGATCGCCAACCGCCTCGCCCTGGAAAACAACGATCAGGTCCTGGTTCTGATTCCTCAGGGCGAGTGGGGCGACCGGTTAGAGAGCGCCCTGCTCAAGCGTATGGCCGAAAATGGCAGCCTGGCGCTGGATATTGAACGCTACTTCCGGGAAGACAATCTGCGCGCCGTCACCGCCGACCTGCTGGGCATCACAGTATCCAGGGAGCGTGCCATAGACGTCGAACGCACGGCCGGCATAAACGTGGAGTTCGAGCCCCGGCGCCGCCAGGACGCCGACGCGGTTGTCATGGTCGCTGAGCCCACCATTGCCCGCCAGTTCAAGCCTCTGTTTGCCTTTTACTTCGGAGGTGACCTGCCGGTCTATTCAACCTCCATGGTTTATGAGGGCAACAAGGACCCCGCGCGGGACCGGGACCTCAACAACGTCATTTTTACCGACATACCCTGGGTACTGGACGATGCGAACAGCTTCCGGTCCACCGCCACCGAAGCGCTTCCGGATATGAGAGGGCAACTTGGCCGCCTGTTTGCCATGGGTGCTGACGCCTGGAACCTCAGCAAGCGACTGCCGCTGCTGCGTCAGGTTGATGGCGCCTCTCTCAACGGCCAGACCGGCATTCTCACCATGACTCCGCAAGGCAGCATTCATCGTGAGCAGCTGTGGGCGCGTTTCCGCAGCGGTACACCGGAATTGCTGACTACCATGCCCGAGGAGGAAACCTCCGGCACGGAGTAATCGTTCGCTGATACCGTCAGGCTTCACTACAGGATTTTCCCGCCATGGATGGCAAACCCGACAGCAACACCATTGGCGCCCACACCGAGGCGGTCGCTGCCCGCTACCTGCAGAGTCGTGGGATCACCATTATCGAGCGCAATGTCTTCAATCGCGGCGGCGAGATCGACCTGATCGGCCGTGATGGCGACACGCTGGTGTTTTTCGAGGTCCGTTTTCGAGGCGCCGGCAGCCTGACCAGCGGTGCGGAGTCCATCACCTATGGCAAACAGCGAAAACTGGTCAAAGCGGCCTCGTTCTACCTTCATCGCCACGGGTTATGGAACAGCCCGAGTCGCATCGACGTCGTTGCAATCGCACCGGGTGATGTTAAAAAATACCGGATACAATGGATCAAAGATGCTATTCAGGCGTGAACATGACCGACACTGAACAAGAAATCAATCAATGGTTTGCCGCTCATATGGAGCTCACGGCGCAGGCCGCCAGCACAACCGCACCGGCTATCGAACAAGCCGCCACAGCCTTCGTGAACACCTTGCTCAACGACGGCAAGATCGTCACCTGCGCCAATGGCAGCGCCAACATTCTGGCTCAATACTTCTGTACTGCACTGCTCAACCGCTTTGACCACGACCGACCAGCACTCCCGGCCATTAACCTGGGCGCAGACGCAACCACGTACTCCGCCATCTGCCGGGACAACCGTTTCAACGATACCTTTTCACGACCGGTCCGCGCCATCGGCAAGCCCGGCGACCTACTTTTCGTGATTGTCGACGACGGCCACAAGGCCAATCTGATCCAGGCCATCCAGGCCGCTCATGATCGTGAAATGAGCGTGGTTGTGCTGAGCGCCAAGGAAAAGTCCGACATCACCTCATTGCTGCATCCTGAGGATCACGAGATCGCTCTGGATAACCTGGCACCCACCGCGGCCGCGCCACTGATGCTGGTCATCATCAATGCGCTGTGCGGCCTGATTGACAGCACGCTGTTTGGCGGATAATAAAAAAGCCAGCGTATCGCTGGCTTTTGCTGCTGCATCCGGGACTCATCTGTCGTTCATTTAACGACCTTGAGCGTCGGCCGGCCGGAGGGGCGCTCCCCCTGACTCTGACCAGTGCCCGAATCCTTACTGCCGTCATCGTCGGGATCCGGAGAACCGGGCTCACTGCCGAACACCATGCCTTCGCCATTCTCCTTGGCATAGATAGCCATCACCGCCTGCAAAGGTATAAAAACCTGCATGGGGACGCCGCCGAAGCGCGCGCTGAACTCCAGCGCGCCATTTCCGATCACCAGGCTTCGCACCGCACCCGAGCTGATGTTCAGCACGATCTGGCCGTTGGCAACGTGCTCGGTGGGCACCTGAACACCCTGCACGCCCGCATCAACCACAATATATGGCGTGCAGTCGTTGTCGAGAACCCACTCGTTGAATGCCCTGACCAGATAGGGACGACTGGATGTCATGGTCACTTTACTATCAGGCACTGACTTTCTCCTGACCCGCGCTCAGACCCTGCATGGCTGCCTCAGCTACGGATATCTTCTTCGAGATCGGAGAGGCTTGCCTTGAAACCTTCCCGACTGAAAATGCTGTCCATGTACTTCTGCAAAGGCTTGGCCTGCTTGTCATCCAGATCAATGCCCAGGGCCGGCAAACGCCAGAGAATGGGCGCAATGCAGCAGTCCACAATGGTGAACTCCTCTGACAGGAAGAACGGCATTTCGCCGAACAGTGGCGCAGTAGCCAGCAGACTTTCCCGCAATTCCTTACGCGCCGTGTCAGACGCCTTGGCATTCGGTTGGGCCAGAATCTGGTCAACCAGACCACACCAGTCTTTCTGAATACGATGAATCATCAGACGGCTGTTCGCCCGGGCCACCGGGTACACCGGCAACAGCGGGGGATGGGGAAACCGCTCGTCCAGGTATTCCATCATGATATTGGGCTCGTACAGCACCAGATCACGATCCACCAGGGTAGGCAGGGCATTGTAGGGGTTCAGATCGGCCAACTCGGCCGGCGGGTTATCCGGATCAACATCAACGATATCAACCGTCACGCCCTTTTCCGCAAGCACAATACGCACACGATGGCTGTAATGGCTGGCCGGGTCCGAGAAAAACGTCATTGATGACCGCTTGGTCACAACGCCCATAGAACTACCTCACGAGTAAACAAAACAGAATGATCCTGAAAACGCAAAAATCCAGCGGGCCGGTGATAACCCGCTGGAGCTCAGGACCGGAGATTATACCTGAAATCTCAGTGTACGTCCTTCCAGTACTCACGATTGAGCAGATAGGCGAAGACGAAGAAGATCGCGACAAAGATCAGAACAAAGATCCCCATGCGCTCACGCTCCACTTTCACCGGGTCGCCCATGTAAGACAGGAAGTTGGTCAGGTCGTACATCGCCCGATCAAAATCCGCGGCCGACATGCTGCCTTCAATCGCATACTCGGGACACGCGTCCGCGTTGTTGACGTTACCACTGAGCGGATCGACGCTTGCGCCTTTTCCGATTCGCGGCTCAACCGCGCACAGTCCCTGCATGTCAACGAGTACGTGGGGCATGCCTACGTTCTCGAACACCACGTTATTGACGCCCAGCGGCCGGGTGTCATCCTTGTAGAAGGCACGCAGGTAGGAGTAGATCCAGCTTTCACCGCGCAGACGCGATTCCAGCGTCAGATCCGGTGGCGGCGCACCGAACCAGCCCGCGGACTGGTCCTTGCTCATGGAAACCTTCATCAGCTCACCGATCTTGGCGCCGGTGAAGATCAGGTTTTCCTCATAGAGCGCTGCCGGAATTTCAAGATCGTCGGAGACGCGCTTGTACCGGGCGTACTCCATTGAGTGACAGCCCATGCAGTAGTTGGTGAACAAAGCGGCACCGCGCTGCAGGGATTCCTTGTTGGTATGATCCGGCTCCATGGTATCCAGCGGGACAGCGGCACCGGCTGCCAGCCCGAGAGCCGGCAGGATTGCGATGAAAAGACCAAAAATCAGCTTTCTCATTATCCTGTGACCCTCTCTGGAACTGGCTTGGTTTTCTCCATGCGCGTGTAGAACGGCATGAGAATGAAGTAGAGGAAGTACAGCGTCGTCAGAATCTGGGCGACGATGGTACGACCTTCCGTTGCCGGAACAATACCGAGATAGCCGAGGATCACGAAGCTCACCACGAAGATGGCGAGTGCGCTCTTGCTGATCCAGCCCTTGTAGCGCATGGAGCGTACCGGGCTCTTGTCGAGCCAGGGCAGAACAAACAGGATCGCAATGGCTGCGCCCATGACCACCACACCCCAGAACTTCGCATCAAGCCCGAACAGGTCGACCGTAACCGCACGCAACATGGCGTAGAACGGTGTGAAGTACCAGACCGGGGCGATGTGATCCGGCGTTTTCAGTGCGTTAGCCGGTTCGAAGTTGGGCTTCTCGAGGAACAGTCCGCCCATTTCGGGGAAGAAGAACACCACGATAAAGAAGATGAAGAAGAATACCCCGACGCCAAGCAGGTCGTGCACGGTGTAGTAGGGGTGGAAGGGAATGCCATCCTTCGGGATGCCGTTCTCGTCCTTGTTCTTCTTGATGTCGATACCGTCGGGGTTGTTCGAGCCCACTTCGTGAAGCGCCAGGATATGCAGGACCACGAGGCCCAGCAGCACGATCGGCAAAGCCACCACGTGAAGCGCAAAGAAGCGGTTGAGAGTGATGCCGGAGATCAGGTAATCACCACGGATCCACAGGGAGAGGTCTTCACCAATCACCGGAATAGCGCCGAACAGGTTGACGATAACCTGCGCACCCCAGTAGGACATCTGGCCCCATGGCAACAGGTAACCCATGAACGCTTCGGCCATCAGCACCAGATAAATCAGCATGCCGAAGATCCAGATCAGCTCACGGGGCTTCTGATATGAGCCGTACATCAGGCCGCGGAACATGTGGAGGTACACCACCACAAAGAACGCAGAGGCACCGGTGGAGTGCAGATACCGCAGCAACCAGCCCCATTCCACATCACGCATGATGTATTCGACCGACGCGAAAGCGCCCTCGGCCGACGGATTGTAGCTCATGGTCAGCCAGATACCGGTAATCAGCTGATTCACCAGCACCAACATCGCCAGTGAGCCGAAGAAGTACCACATGTTGAAGTTTTTCGGCGCGTAGTACTTGCCGACGTGCTTGTTCCAGGCGTCAACAATGGGAAGACGCTCGTCAATCCAGGATACTAACTTTTGCATTACGCTGCCCCCTCCGGATCAAGTCCGACGGTCAGAGTATTATCGTCATCGAAACGATACGGAGGAATCTCCAGGTTCTGAGGCGCCGGCTGGTTTGCGTATACACGTCCTGACAGGTCGTAGCGGGAACCGTGACACGCACAGTAGAAACCACCCAGCCAGTTTTCGCCCAAATCGGCAGGCGCAACTTCCGGACGGAACTGCGGCGAGCATCCCAGATGAGTGCAAATGCCCACAAGCACCACGTACTCTTCTTTTACAGCACGATGGATGCCTTCGATGTAGGCTGGCTGTGCGGCCCCCTCTGACTGGGGGTCCTTCACCCGATCATTGAGCTTCTCGATATTCTCGAGCATTTCCGGGGTGCGGCGGACAATCCACACCGGCTTGCCCCGCCATTCAACGGTCATCTGCTGACCCGGTTCCAGTTTGCTGACATTAGCGGTAACCGGCGCACCAGCTGCTTCCGCCTTGGCACTGGGATTCCAGGACGCCACGAAAGGAACTGTCGCACCGACGACGCCGACTCCACCTACCACCGACGTAGCACCGATCAGAAACCGGCGCCGGCCTTGGCTCACGTCGCCATTACTCATTATGGTTTTCTCCCATCAGGCGAGGCGCAGAGCACCGCGAATCGGCGCTGCCACACTTCAAAAAGGACTTCACAACCCAAAATTATAAGCGCACAAATGGTAATGAAATTACCCGTGCCTTACAAGTCGGAAAGCCGCGGCCAACAGACGACCCCTGTTCCGGATCGACTCACTACCCGTTATCCAGACAATAAAAAACCCGGCCAAAGACCGGGTTTTCGGGGCAACGCTCCAGCGAAATTAACGCTTGGAGAACTGAGGACGCTTACGCGCCTTCCGCAGACCCACTTTCTTACGCTCGACTTCACGCGCATCACGGGTGACATAACCCGCCTTACGCAGTGCCGGACGCAGAGTCTCGTCGTAATCCATAAGGGCACGGGTCAGACCGTGGCGGATCGCGCCGGCCTGGCCACTGATACCGCCGCCCTTGACGGTGATGTTGATGTCGAAACGATCGCTGGACTCCGCAACCACCAGCGGCTGACGAACGATCATGCGCAACGTCTCGCGACCGAAGAAATCTTCGATGGTGCGACCGTTGATAGAGATGTTACCGCTTCCCGGCTTGATGAAAACCCGAGCCGTGGATGTCTTGCGGCGACCAGTACCGTAATTTTGTGCTACAGACATATCCGCCTTCCGTTAAATGTCGAGTTCTTTGGGCTGCTGGGCTGCATGAGGATGCTCAGCGCCGGCATAGATTTTAAGCTTCTTGAACATGGCACGGCCGAGCGGGCCATTCGGAAGCATGCCTTTTACAGACTTCTGAATAATTTGCTCAGGCGCCTTGTCGACCAGCTTCTCGAAACTGATGGACTTGATTCCACCCGGAAAGCCGGTGTGACTGTAGTACATCTTGTCAGATGCTTTCTTGCCCGTAACCCGGACCTGGCTTGCGTTGATCACAACGATGTAATCGCCAGTGTCTACATGAGGGGTATACTCAGGCTTATGCTTGCCCCGCAGACGACGGGCGATTTCGGTTGACAGACGACCCAGCGTCTTGCCGGCTGCGTCTACAACGTACCAGTCACGTGTTACTGTTTCTGGTTTCGCACTCAGAGTCTTCATTGATTCCGCCTTGAACGCTATATAAGAAACGTTAAAAACCGCCACCGGTAAATGCTTGGCATCCGGAGGAGGTTCTGTACCTGTAATGTTCGGCAGTGACATCATTCGGGGCTGAGATGACGGCATCGCCTTGAAAAGCCAGGGCGCGAAGTATATCCAAACCACACAGGAAAGCCAACCCCATTGCGCGCTGTTTCGCTAATCCCCTACACCGGGACCGGCCAGCCGTACAGCTGGCAGCTGTTTTGCAGCAACTGGCCAGCCAGCTCCTCCCGCTGTGCCGCTTTCAGCGAAACCAGTGCATCGAGGATCATTGGCAGGTTTTCCGGGGAGTTACCGCATTTGGCAACACCGGCGGGCGCCATATCCGGCGCATCGGTTTCCAGCACCAGAGCGTCAACCGGCAACCGGGCAATGGCGTTGCGGGTTTTTTTCGCCCTGCCATGGGTGATCACACCGCCAACGCCGATGTAGCACCCCAGATCCACCAGCTTGCGCGCCTGCTCATAGCTTCCGGAAAACCCATGGATCAGCGCCCTGCCTGTAAACGCACGGTCTTTCAGAGTCCGGTGAATCTCGTCATGGGTCCGGACCGAATGTATAACCAGGGGGCGCATCAGGCGCGCCGCGAGTTCAACCTGGGCCTCGAACCAGGGAATCTGATCCGCCAACTCGCCCCTGAGGCGATCCAGCCCGCATTCCCCCAGCCCGACACACTGCGTGTCGGCGGCGGAAAGGCGACGCTCGAGCAAGGCAAGATCACTCTCCTCGTGCTCCCCGATATACCAGGGGTGGATTCCAAGGCAGTAATACACACCGGACATTCCGGACGCGACCCTCACCACACGGTCCCAGTGCTGTCGTCGGACCCCGGGTATGACAACGCGCGATACCCCGGCTGCGGCAGCGCCGGCCAGCACCTGCTGCCGGCGGCCTGAAAACTCGGGAAAATCCAGGTGACAATGGGCGTCGGTGAGCTCCATAGCGTTTCGCCGCGGTTAATGCTCCCGGGTTTTGTGGAAGCGGATGTCCGGATAGCGCTCGTGGGCCAGTTGGAGATTGACCATGGTCGGTGCGATGTAGGCCAACTGATCGCTGCCATCGAGGGCCAGATAATCGTTGTTCTTACGCTGGAACTCGTCCAGCTTGCGCTCGTCCTCCGCGCTGACCCAGCGGGCCGTTGCCACGTTGATCGGCTCGTACAGTGCCTCAACCTTGTACTCGCTTTTCAGCCGGCTCACGACCACATCGAACTGCAGCACACCGACGGCGCCAACAATCAGATCGTTGTTCTTCAGGGGCCGGAAGACCTGGACCGCTCCCTCTTCCGACAACTGGATCAGGCCTTTCTGCAGCTGTTTGGATTTCAGCGGGTCCTTCAGGCGGATGCGGCGGAACATCTCGGGAGCAAAGTTCGGGATACCGGTGAATTTCATGTCCTCACCCGCGGTGAAGGTATCACCGAGCTGGATAGTGCCATGATTGTGAAGACCGATGATATCACCGGCGAACGCTTCCTCGGCATGCTCCCGGTCGCCGGCCATGAAGGTCAGGGCGTCGGAGAAACGCACATCCTTGCCAATACGGACATGACGGGCTTTCATGCCCTGACTGTAGCGACCGGAAACAATGCGCATGAACGCGACTCGGTCACGATGCTGAGGGTCCATATTGGCCTGTATCTTGAAGACGAAGCCCGAAAAACCGTCCTCATGCGGCTGCACCAGCCGCTGATCGGTTTCCCGGGGCTGGGGCGCTGGCGCCCACTCGATGAGACCATCCAGCATGTGATCAACCCCGAAGTTCCCCAGGGCCGTGCCAAAGAACACCGGGGTCAGCTCACCCTTGAGGAACGCATCGTGATCGAACTCGTGAGAAGCGCCCTTGACCAGCTCAATCTCGTCGCGCAGTTCGGACGCGTACGCACCCAACACGCCGTCCAGCTCCGGATTATCAAGGCCGGAAATAACCCGACGCTCCTGGATCATGTGGCCCTGACCGGACTGATACAGAATCACTTCGTCCCTGAGCAGGTGGTACACGCCCTTGAAATTCTTGCCCATGCCGATGGGCCAGGTCACCGGAGAGCAGGCAATCTTCAGGATATCCTCGACCTCATCCATGAGCTCCACCGGATCCCGGGTATCCCGGTCCAGCTTGTTCATAAAGGTCAGAATGGGGGTATCCCGCAGGCGCGTGACCTCCATCAACTTGATGGTGCGCTCCTCGACACCCTTGGCACTGTCAATCACCATCAGGCAGGAATCGACCGCGGTCAGCGTACGATAGGTGTCTTCAGAGAAATCCTCGTGGCCCGGGGTGTCCAGCAGGTTCACCAGGCGATTGCCATAAGGAAACTGCATGACCGATGTGGTCACGGAAATGCCCCGCTCTTTCTCCATCTCCATCCAGTCCGACTTGGCGTGCTGCCCGGACTTCTTGCCTTTCACGGTACCGGCTTTCTGGATCGCCTGGCCAAACAGCAGCACCTTCTCGGTAATGGTGGTCTTACCAGCATCCGGGTGCGAGATGATCGCAAAGGTACGGCGATTGGACACTTCTTTTGCAAGGGTGGACATAATGGACAACAACCTGATTCAAATACGCTGAAAAGGCCGCCATTATAGGAGGAATAGCACCGAGACGCGAACAGTGTCCGCGCAGAAAAAAGCCCGCGAAGACCGGATACAGATCAGGCAGCCGTGAGGTCGAGCGCCATGACTGAGGCGTCCTCCCGCCCTTTCACGGCAGGGTAGTAATCGGGGCGCCGACCGATAACCCGGAAACCCTCGGAGGCATAAAGCGCCATCGCACCGGGATTGGACACGCGCACCTCGAGAATGGTCTGCTTCATTCCGTCATGAGCCGCCCGTGCAACCAGATGGCGCAGCAAATACCGACCGACACCCTGCCGGCGGAACCCGGGCGCCACACAGAGATTCAGCAGGTGGGCCTCATCAAAAAGATAGGCAACCACAGCATAACCGCCCAGATCTCCCCCGCTGACCCAGCCCCAGAGACGGTAATCCGGGCGGAAACAATCGCGGAACACGGCCTCGCTCCAAGGGTGGGAGTAACTGCACAGCTCAATATCCAGAACCTCGGCCAGATCCGCCGGCTCCAGGGGCCGAATGGCCGCGTCGGTCTGACGAGCCAGCTGACAGGAATCCTGACTCACCCCGCACTCCGCAGCAGAGGTTTGAGGGCCTGCCAAAGCGACCGTTTATGCGCCGGAACGGCGGCGAGCTCGGCGAGGGACTGGCGGAAGTCCACCGCCGGACGTCCCAGTGTTTGCGCCAGCCAGGGTTCGCGCTCTTCATCCGGCAACTCCGGCAGAACGCCGAGCAGTATCAGCGGACGCCCCTCGGACTGACCGACCATGGAGGCCAGCAGGCGAGAAAAATCCGCGAAACCGTTTCCGGGAACCAGCGGGTTGGCAAACACCGGCCATCTCAGGTAATCGGGCTCAACGGGCTTGCTTGCGCCCACCGCCGCCAGAATGTTGTTCGCCAGCGTATCCTGGAGCCGCTCACTGGCGTCTTCGGACACCCGCCCCACCAGAATTCTGTTATTCGCCACCCACAACCCCATCGTAACCCGCAGGTTCGATACCGTGACCCGGTCATCGGGCACTACCTCGGATACAGGCGCATCGCCGGTGCCGTCACTGGCGGGGGCTTCAGATTCTACCGCTACCTCTACCTCGGGTGGTGCCGGAGGCGGAGGGTCGGAAATCGGTGGGCCATTCGACATCAACGCCTGCAGGTTGGCAATACGCTGTCCCGCCTGACCGGCATTGTCGCCTGAACGGGCTCGACTACCGCCCGGCGAGGGAGCTGGTGGCGCAGACGGCGCCAGACCAGCAGGCTCAGCGGTAACCGGCGCCTCGGGGAAATTGAATTCAGCACTCGGCGCAGCGCCGGACAGGGGCTCACGGGCATACCACACCTGGATGCCCGCCATCGCAAGATAGTACTGCCTGTCGGCTTCGGAAAAGGTCATCCCTGCACCCCCGGCGTTTCAGCCCTATCAGACATCGGCCACCTGTGGATGTTGACGGATACCACCGCGGCTGATGAGGTTCAGCGCTTCGATGTAGGCTTTGGCCGATGCAATGATAATGTCCGTGTCTGCACCGACTCCGTTGACGATTCGGCCACCCCGCTCAAGCCGGACCGTCACTTCACCCTGAGCGTCGGTTCCGCTGGTAATATTGTTCACTGAGTACAGCTGAAGGTTACAGCCTGAATCCACCAGGGATTCGATGGCCTTGAAAGTAGCATCCACGGGCCCGCTGCCTTCGGCCTCGACGTTATGCTCCTTGCCGTCCATCAAAAGGGTGAGATGAGCCCTGGGCACTACGCCGGTTTCAGAGCACACCTGCAGGCACACCAGACCGAACCGACCTTCCTCTTCTTTCTGTCGGGTGTCGCTGGCAATGGCCTGCAGATCCTCGTCAAAGATTTCGTGCTTCAGGTCAGCCAGAGCCTTGAAGCGGGTAAAGGCTTCGTTAAGCTCGGTTTCGGTTTCGAATTGAATGCCCAGCTCCAGCAATCGGGTACGAAACGCGTTGCGCCCGGAATGCTTACCCAGCACCAGACTGTTGGTGTGCCAGCCGACGTCCTCCGCACGCATGATTTCGTAGGTTTCGCGATGCTTCAGCACGCCATCCTGATGTATCCCGGATTCGTGTGCAAAGGCGTTGGCGCCAACGATGGCCTTATTGGGCTGCACCGGAAAGCCGGTGATGGTGGACACCAGACGCGATGCCGGCACAATGTGGCGGGCATCCACGCGGGTGTCGAGGGCGAACAGATCCTGGCGGGTGCGAACAGCCATGACAATTTCTTCCAGTGACGCGTTCCCCGCGCGCTCGCCCAGACCATTGATGGTGCACTCCACCTGGCGGGCCCCCTGACTCACCGCCGCAAGCGAATTGGCAACCGCAAGGCCGAGGTCGTTATGGCAATGGACCGAGAAGATGGCCTTGTCCGCGTTCGGCACCCGGTTCAATAACTGCCGGATGGTGTCACCGAACTGCTCCGGTATGGCGTAACCGACCGTATCCGGAATATTGATGGTCCGCGCGCCGGCATCGATGGCGGCCTCGATAATACGGCAGAGAAAATCCAGCTCTGAACGGCCGGCGTCCTCGCAGGAGAACTCCACATCGTCAGTATGGCTGCGCGCCCTTTTGACCGCACGCACGGCCTGCTCGACCACCTCATCCGGCTGCATCTGCAGCTTGTGCTTCATGTGGATGGGAGAGGTGGCTATAAAGGTATGGATCCGGCCACTCTGGGCCGGACGAATCGCTTCCGCCGCTCGATCAATATCGCCATCAAGGGCCCGAGCGAGACTGCAGACCGTGGAGTCCTTGATGTTCTCGGCAATGGATTTGACCGCCTCAAAATCGCCCTGGCTGGCAATCGCGAAGCCAGCCTCGATCACATCAACACGCAATTTCTCCAGCACCTTGGCGATACGGAGCTTTTCCGCCTTGGTCATGGTAGCGCCGGGGCTTTGTTCACCGTCGCGAAGAGTGGTGTCAAAGATAACCAGGTGATCGGTTGCGGGCATCGGGGCACTCCCTCGAAAAGGTTCGGTTCGCTATGGCAGGTAGTATATCATCCGACCGCTTTTTTCGCGGCTGAAATAAAAAACCCCAGCATCAAGGATGCTGGGGTTTGGGTATTAAGAGCCTGACGATGACCTACTCTCACATGGGCGAACCACACTACCATCGGCGCTGGTCTGTTTCACTTCTGAGTTCGGGATGGGATCAGGTGGTTCCAGACCGCTATGGTCGTCAGGCA